>VOFC01002963.1_pt1 | contig 47573 bp, 60 predicted proteins | sample 5384161 | NCBI WGS metagenome assembly VOFC01 (sample SAMN12384722, study PRJNA508395) | human gut metagenome | isolation source: healthy gut B | host: Homo sapiens | reverse complement strand
AATGATCCAAGCATGACCAGTACATATCTCATAAAAATCCAGCTGAGTGCGTTGCTTCTCTTTACTCTTCCCATTTATATCCAATCCCCCAGACTGTTTTTATCGGTGTATAATCATAATCCGCAAATTTTGCTCTTATATTTTTGATATGCGTGATAATGGTACTGTCGTTACTCTCACTGTCAAAACCAAAGACCTCTTCTAAAATCTGTTCTTTCGAGAAAACCTGTCCCTGTTTTTAGCCAGGAATTCACAAATTTCGTACTCCGCTTTCGTAAGAGGAAGTTCCTTATCATCAACCAATAGTTTCTTTTGAGACATCTGAATGCAGACTCTACCTAAAACCATCCGGACAGAATGTTCCCTGTGCTCTCTCCGTAGATGCGCGTTGATCCTTGCCCGAAGTTCCATCACTCCAAATGGCTTTGAAATATAATCATCTGCTCCTAAAGAAAGTCCGTTTACCAGACTGTTTTCCTCCGTTTTTGCCGTAAGAAACAAAATCGGACAATCCACAAGTGCCCTGATTCTTTTGCATAATTCGAAGCCATCAATTCCAGGCATCATAATGTCCAGTAAAATCAGGTCATAACGATGTAATTCTTCCATATTAATTTTTAGTGGATTACTTACTTTGGTAACCAGATGTCCATCCTTATTCAAAATGCTTTCTATCATTTCCAAAATTGCCGGTTCATCATCAACTGCCAGTATTTTTGCCATAGTTTCCCTCGATTCTATTCCGATATTCTGTTTCCTTCCCAGTGGTTTACCCACCAAAAAATAGTATACCATACTAATCCCTGTAAATATTAAGCAACCTGGTATGAATGACAACCATTCACCTACACTAGTTTCTCCCAATACAGATTGCAGATAAGTATATGGTACTCTACCCGTCCAGCAGACAAATACATATTTCCACACATAATCTCCAAGTCCGGTAAGCATCAATGCACTAATTAGTCCTGATATAATCCCTGCTCCAATGGATACCCCTTTTCCAAACTGAAAAGCCAGAATCAGCTGCCACAGATAAAGTGGAACACTGCTTCCCCACAGCAGCTCAACAGTTTCGATAAAAATGCTGCAGGTTTATCCGGTAAAGACAACAGATTTTGAAAATCACCTGCATTTTGTTCCTGCTCCATCACACTTGCTGTAAAAATTCCAACAAGTACCGGAAGTCCTGCTCCTATTGCCTGATAAAATGCAATCACTTTCATATTTTCATTCCATGGTGAAAAAAAAAGTAATATATTAAAAATATAACGCTGGTTATAATCGGAATCAGTAAGTGTGCCAGAATCACAGATGTTCCTTTCATCTTTCGCAAGTCTGCATTAAGAGATCTTCCAATCATCTTATTTCACCTCTCTTCTCTCAAACCATTTCAAAAACAGAACCGTTACAAAAACAAACCAGATGATCGAGAGACACATTCCCGGAACAATGACTCCCGTATCCAAAAGAGGATTCCCTGCTTCTGCGGCAAGTCCATTTGGTAAAACATGAAGCAACGGGCACATCATTCGCATAGGGATTGCAGAAACAAGTACATACCAGATTCTGGTTTGTGATATTACCACACCGCTGACGGTAATAAATAGGCAGACGGACAGGTTTACAATCATTCCAAATCGTTCACTTAAAAATAAAGCTACCGGAATCTCCCATAACTCAGAAACCGTCAGAAACAATACTGCAATCAACGCTCCTCCAACTGGAACATGTGTCGTTAGAAGAAAGCCTCCAAGCGTTGCTCCTGCAAACACAATCACATTAGAAAACAAAATCATATACCCAATATAAATAATTTTCCCCAGCACCAATTTCCTTCTGTCTGTGGGAATAGTCGTTAAATGATAGTATTTTATCTTTTTCTCCTGCGCCACAGAAAGATAACAAAATAGAGCAATCATCCCCGGCAGCAAAAGTGTATACCACCCCACATTCATAAACAAATCTTCAAGATTATCTCCCTGCTTTAATGCTCCTTCGTATCCTAAGATTCCACCTGAAATAATCCCGACTTTATCTGCAAGTAACTGTACCTCTGAGAGAATATGACTGGAGAGAATTACAGTGATTCCCTGTTCCGGAAAAGACCGAATCAGCTCTCGTAATTCCTCGATGCCTATTGGATCTAATCCATTCGTAGGTTCATCCAATATCAAAAGTTCCGGTTCTCCAAGCAATGCCATTGCAATGCCTAGTCTTTGCTTCATCCCCAAAGAAAACTGTCCTGCTTTCTTCTTTCCGGTGTTTGTAGTGATACAATCTGCAAGACCTCATCAATTCTGTTTTCATCTGTACCAAGCAATAATTGTCTTACCTTCAAATTCTCTCTGGCGGAAAGATTTTCATAAATAGGCGGATTTTCAATTAACGCTCCTATTTTTGATAAATCTTTCCTATCCAAAGTTTTCCATCAAAGTAAATCTTTCCTGCAGTTGGTTTCATCATACCGGTCAGCATTTTCAATGTGGTAGATTTACCAGCACCATTCGGTCCAAGCAGTCCATAAATCTGTCCCTTTTCGATATTAAGTGAAACATTATTTACCGCTTTCTGCTTTCTAAAATATTTACACAAATTTTGTGTCTGCAACATCATTTCCATCTTTACTATCCTTCCTTCCATATTTCATTTCTTACTGAAATATAACCTATCAGGGAAAAATAAAGATTTGATGAAGATTTATTCCCGTATGGAATAAACCATCAATTGAATATCGTTCTTCAAACGTCAATCCACATGTTCTGTCCAATCAATGTCGTAAACGTCAAATCCATCTCGCAAATAAATGTAATCAACAATCAGGATATCTTCCTTTGTAGTTTTTGACATACCCACACCTCCTGCTCCGGTGCAAAATAAACGACCGTTTACAATCAAAAACATGTTATGTAAACGATCGTTTATTCAAATAAATGTGACAATAGAATGCTCGCAGAGCGTGCATTCTATTGTTTGTCAAGTCAGATATCTACAAAAAATCTCCTGATATACCATAAAAACAGAATCTGCGGCAGATACTGTTTGCTTACCGGATATTCCCCAACCTGAATCGTCCCTGAGTAATCCATATTCAGCCCTACCATGCAGACGAGTGGCAGAACAACACGCAGTCGCCGCAGGCACTTACCAAACGATAATTCTGCCAGCAGAAATCCTGCAATCAGATAGACAGCCATCCCATTACTGTTTCATCGTGCCTCATTCCAGTAACGTATTTCCAACAGCCGTTACTTCTTCTCGTTTACGGTTACGGTCATTCTTATGACCTTTGACTGACCGTTTTGCAATCTGACAACCGCCTTGACGACTGTCTTTCCGGGCTTCAGACCCGTGATCCTGCCATTTGAGCTAACGCGCGCCACATCCGGATTGAGGACCGAAAAAGCACTTTATCAACATTGAACCAGTTGACCCCTTTCTCAAACCAGAAGTACGTCCCCTGCCTCTCGCGGATGGTGGCTGATTGTTTCGTGGCTTTGATCGACCGCAGTATCTGTTTCGTGAGTGCTTCTTCCTCATCGGCTGTCACTAACTCATAGATTCCGTGACCCAGCTCATTATGATCCAGTTCAACGCTTCCATCTGCCGCTACCCTGAAAGCGCATTTTACTGACTTGTTCTGCTGTTTCCAGGATCTATCTCAATGATCTTCATTTTTTGGTCTCATGGTTCTTTTCGAAGCGTATTTACATGTGACCGTCACTTCCCGGATGACCCCAAGTCGTTTTCGTGAGCATCTTTATCGTGGTCTTTACATTCTTCGTAGCTGCCTTTACGATTCTGAAAGTGCTTCCCCGGAGATCTTCACATTGCCAAAATCTATCAACTGATCCGACCACTCTGACGTGAAGATCATCCTTACCTTTGGCATTCTTCGAATACATTGACCACTATATTCATTCCTGTCTTTTCATTTCTAATCTGTGCCATTGATCTATACTGATACCATCCTATCCCGGTATTTGCCAGTCGTGGTCACCTGCATAACATATACCATCTTCTCTGGTTTCGGTCTTATAGTCTTGTCCTTGTTATCGTCCTGTGGCGGAGCAGTTTCAGATCCGCTGTCGGTGGAACCGCCTGATGAACTGCTGTCGGAGCTGCTGCCACTGTCCGAGCTGCTGCCGGAACTGCTTCCACCGGAGTATCCGAACTACTGCCGCCGGATGATTCTTTCGTAAATGTCATTCCGACCACATCACTCATGATATGACCATCTTCTATCGCAATCGCCCGGATCGTAGTCGTCTCTGTCAGCGTAATCGGTGCATCGTACTTCTTTGATCCCTTTGTTGGCACTGTACCATCTGTTGTGTAATAAATGATCGCACCGGGGGTCGCTGTGATCGTCACCTCCGTGCGGTCTGAAAACTTGTCAGTACCGGAGATCGTCGGAACGTCGCTGGCGTCCGGAGTTGTGATCTCACGATTGCCAGCTGCCAAAATCGTATCGCCTGATCCGACCGCTCTGACGTGAAGATCAACCTTCTGACTGGCGCCAAATGTCTCCTGCGTCTGAAGTTGCTGCAATGAGTAATAATCTGTGCCATTGATACTATACTGATAGCTCATCCTATCAGTATCTGCCAGATTTGTCACCTGCATAACATATACGGTAGCGCTATCGTTTGGTCTTATACTCACATCAAACTGAATTTTTCCTCCTGTGGCGCACCATTGTCGTATAAATTTAAACTCACATTCCATATCAGGATTTCTTTAATTCTTCCCTATACAGTTCAGCTATATATGCCGGACCAGTACACCAAAGTTTTGTTTTCTCATCATACAGTGCTTTTCCTGTCCTTGAACACAAAAAATCTGTCAATACCTCGTTTCTGTCCTTGCCTGTCTCTTCTGCAATTTCATCTGTCACCATAGTGATAAGAAGGTCGATTGTATAATCCATTTTTTCTTTTGGAATTGTTACTTCAGCCATATCTTCTCACCTTTCACAAATTTCAGACACTCAATAGCTGCCTCAGTTTTAAAGCAGTATTGATCTTTCAATTTATTCGGCAGCAACTGTCTGATACAGAAATCGTCTGCTACTTTATCACCTGCAGTCCCAAAAGCACCCGCAAGATAAGCGGTAAGAGTAGCGTTTGTTGCATCATCCGCAATCTTTCCTGCAATGATATCATATTTTGCCATTTCACGTTCAACCTCAATAAACATTTTTTTCTTTCGGTGAGCGGCGATACAATGTAACCAGTCCACATCTGCATTTTCAAAAATATGCGTTTCAAGATTTCCTGAAAGTTTGAATTCAAAAGTCGAAATATATCCAAACTTCTGTCCCTCTTCAATTGTTCCGGTTGCGATTGCTTTGGCTATTGAAGTTCTCAGAAAACTTTCTGCCTGTTCCTTTGATGTGGTTAAATAAAATCCCTGTCCAAAATCTTTTCTCTTTGCACATTTGGCAAGATCTGGCTCTTTTACTTCACAATAGCTTCCATGATAGAGAACAAATCCATCTTTTAACTCAAGCACTAATCTCTATCCCCTTTCCTTTCAAAAATTCCATAATATCTTCAAGCACAGCTTCATCGCCTTCACAATGAAAAATCCCATAACATTTTTCTATATATCCAAGAACATCAGCTTCTTTAAACAAGTGGATAATCTGTTAGTAAAATAATAGAAAGTACAGCAAATATCGCAAAGACAATCCACACTATCCAATCAGAGCCTGTTGAAATGAACCAGCTTCCATGTCCAGAAAGTAAAATAATAGAAAGTACAGCAAATATCGCAAAGACAATCCACACTATCCAATCAACTCACTAATCGATCGTAGTACACTTTCACAAAATCACATCATCGTTAGAAAGTTTCCACAAATATTTCAGTAAAACCTGTGGACTTCCCATCTGTGATATATGCTCCCTTCTAAGTAGACAAGAGAAATAATAAAATCTTGTTTATTTAGAAGGGATTTCTTTATGGCACGGCGGTCCTTTTAATCATATTGGGCAATTCTGTTTTTTATAGCGTTTCCCTTTGTATATATGATGTTTTTAATATATTACTCTGCATATCGTATCCGATCAATCAAACTCAATTTTCGGAAATTTGCAGATACTCCATATGTGAGCAGTACCTGTAAAAAGGCAACCACACAAATGTATAGATGATTCCTTCCAGTTGCAGCATACGGATCAACTGTTTTTCAGACATTCCTATCGCCTGTATCATTCCAAGCTCCCGCCTTCTTGTGTAAATACTGTTCATCATAGTGTTCACAAGATTCATGATTCCAATTCCACCCAGAATAATCAGAAATGCATAACACAAAACGCTCATCAACCGCATATTCTTTTCCCCACTTCTGAAGTTGCTCTTCATAACTTCCTGTCACCAGGTATTCACTGTTGTCGGCAAGTGCCTGAAGTTCCTGATATGCACTGTTCTTTTTTTCTGATCATTCACTGTGATTTCCAGTGTGTAGTTCAGATTATTGGGATTCATTTTTTCCAACACTGATTGGGGCAGATAAAATGAACTTCCGCCAAGGCTTTCATAGTAATCTCCGATGGCTCCTATCTCAAAAGTCTTTTCTACCTGATCATCTCCCATATTCAAAACCATCTTCATGGAATCTCCCACTTTCAGTTCCGGGAACCAGTATAGCATATTAGCAGACATGAGGATTTTATCTCCTTTTTTCCAATTCTTCATATGTCACATGTCCTTGTATCTCTCCTTTTTCCAGCGTTTCTGCATAAGATGCATCCAGTCCAATAATATCCGCGCCCCAAATTTCACCATCCATAGATAGTTTCGAATTTCGCCATTCATAAATGTTTTTACCTTTACCTCTTCCACACCGTCTACATCACGAACCTGATCAATAAACGCTTTCGTCAAGGGGTTATTCTGCTGAACCTGTCTCCAGTCTCTGTCCGGATTCATTTTGTCCCCACCCCATGTTTCCAATTCAATTTTATAATCAGATTCAATATCCTTTCTTGCAATTTCTTTCGGTGCCGCGCAAGATAAAATGGTTGCCACAACCATGAACAGAATACCAGTTGCTCCTAATGTAACAATCGTAATCCCAGTCCTCTTTTTATTTCTTGCCATATTTGCTTTTGTCAAACGAAAAATCGTGAGATTCTGATAGCCTTTCCGTACTTTTTTCCCACGTTTTTCTAACCCCTGATAACGCATAGCCTCAATGGGCGAAACTTTGGCAGCAATTCGCATCGGTTTTGCCAAAGAAACTGCGGAAGTAAAGAGCACCGCCATAATGGTAATCGCATAAATCCACCAGTGCAACAAAGATACCTCACCATTTTTTACAAGTTCTGCTGCTACCTGCATTAGAGGGTCTTCGCCTGCCATAAAAGTAATCATCTGTTTCATAATCCATCTGGACAGGAAACTACTGATAAGCAATCCTACAGGGAGGGCAAGCGCCGTAACCAGCATTCCTTCACGGAATACCATCTGCCGAATCTGTCTTTTGGTGGAGCCTATGGCTTTTAATTTTCCATATTCCTGTACTTTTTGGTATCATAGACACATAATAAATACTGTAAATAGTCAGGATTCCTGCTAAAACAACCATAACGATTACCACGATCATTCCTTTTACAAATGACGGATCCGTATAATTTGCAACCAAATACTCTCTGTTTTCTACCACATTTCCCTCAGGTACACCAAAAAATCCTCTCCGATTTCTTTTCCCCTCGCTTCGATTTCATCTGTTGTCATATGCTCTGCATCTGCCAGACGGAACATCACACGATATTCTCTGTCTGCTTCCGGTATCATCTGTTTCGCATATTCCATGGAATTCATCACAAAATACATTTTCTTTTCTTTATTCAAATCAGAAGATTCCATAAAGCCACAGATGCGGAAAGTGTCTTCTTTCGCATATCCCATACCGTCTTTTTTTCGTAAATTTGGTATGGAATCGTGATTTCATCACCCAATTTCCCCTGAATTCCCAGTTCCTCTAAAACTCCCTTGGAAACAACAATATCTTTTTCATTTTTTTTGGGAAGGTTCCTTCTTCTAACTCCGCTTTGTTCAACCGAATCCCATTATTATCCATAGCGGTCATAATGATTGTGGCATCATCATCTATAATCTGTCCCAAATCCATTCTCAGACCAATTTCTTCTATATCATTATGCACCTGAAGTGCTTTGGTGTTTTTCTCGGAAACTTGGCGGAACATAATATGGTAAGTTGGATAATAAGCATCCACCGATGCAAGCTGTACGCGGATCATTCCATATCCCACCGTTAAAACAACAAATATCAGAAACGTAGTCAGTGCAATGGCGCATCCACATAAAAAGTTTCTTCCTTTGTTCTGTTTTACATTGGCAAGCGCTGTTTTTGTTACTGTTTTCATGCTCTCACCACCTTACCGTCTTCAATGACAATCATACGGTCAGCCATCTGCGCAATGGTCTCATCATGCGTGATCATAACCAGTGTCTGCCCATATTCTGAAACACAGGATTTCAACATAGAAATCACTTCTAACTCCGTCTTGGAATCCAAATTTCCTGTTGGTTCATCTGCTAAAATAATCGCCGGGCGGGATGCCAACGCTCTTGCAATAGCAACCCGCTGCTGTTGCCCACCAGAAAGAGTATTCGGTAAGGATTTCAATTTATCCTCCATTCCGATTCTACAGATAATATCCATAACATACTCTGTATCCACTTTCTTTCCATCCAATCCAATGGGTAGCACAATATTTTCCCAAACATTTAAGGATGGTACTAAATTATAACTTTGGAAAATAAACCCAATCTTTCTTCTGCGGAACACTGCAAGTTTTTTTCATCTTTCAGTTTAAAAATATCTCTTCCTTCTATCAAAACCTTTCCGGAATCAGGACGGTCCAATCCTCCCAGCATATGAAGAAGAGTACTTTTTCCCGATCCAGAACGTCCTACAATTGCTGTAAATTCACCTGGTTCGATTATTAAATCTGTATGGTCAATAGCTTTCACCAAATTATCGCCTTTTCCATAATATTTCACAAGATCTCTTGTTTCTAATATTGCTTTCATAAACTTTGAAGCCTCCTTTTTTTTCTTTGCTAATGTCATTCTATCAATCCAGTCTTACAGTAGGCTTACAAAAAGCATAACAATTTTGTAAGAAATCTTTTTTCAGAAATCTATTTCTTTGGTAATGTCACCACAAAATTATTACCGCCTTCAGGTGCTACTTTTACACAAATCGTGCCTTTCTGCTCCTCCAAAATTTTTCTGGCAAGATAAAGTCCAACCCCAGAGCCCTCCTGTTTTTTTTTACATACTCTTGGTTTCCTCTGTAAAAACGCTGAAATACCCGATGCGCCTCTTCTGCCGGAATACCTGTTCCCTGGTCGATAAATTCCAGCATCATGCAGGTAGCAAGCTCTGTTACCCGAATTCGGATTTCTGTATGCTCCGGCGAATACTTTACTGCGTTGTCTAAAATATTTACGAACACTTCTCCTGTCCATTTCGAGTCATGTACAATTTGCACATCCTGAAATTCATCCAGAGAAATATCTATGGATTTTTCATACGCTTTCATATACACACTGTTTACAGCCTGTACCAATGTATTTTTCAGACTGCCCATCTCTGGCTGAATCTGAATCATCCCAGATTCCAATCTGGACACATGAATCAGTGAATCCAAAAGATTTTCCAGTCTTTGAATTTCATCCCATTCCTTTTTATAAAATTCTTCCCGTTCCTCCCAGGTTAAATCGGCAGACCCCGCCAGTTCACAACTCATCTTCAATGAAGCAATCGGTGTTTTCAATTGGTGGGAAATATCTGTAATTAAAGATTTTGTATTGTTTTCTTCTCTGGAAAGTTTTTCTCTTACTTTTTCAAAATGATTCTGCAGTTCTATATATTTTTCCCCGAAGTTCTTCCTGGTTATTTTCATCTTGCTGCCGGTCTCTTTTATTTCGCAAAAACAAAACCCATGAAACTCCAAGTCCTGCCACAAAAACCATCGCCATTCCTATTCCATATGCAGCAAAAGTTTTCACGCTTCTCCCATCAAAAGGAGTATACCCGTAACGCTCCTCCAGCTCTTTCCCCGCTTCCTCTTCCTGACGATTTCTTTGCTTTCCTCTGTCAAATAACTCTATATACTCCGTCTCCTGTTCCGGATGGGACAGCACTAACGCCCCTAATTTCCCCTGCTCTTCCTTGTATAAACTATTTCCTGCCAGAAACAGCAACAATATCTCTGTCACAAACAGAAAAAGCAGCCCTGCTGCCAGAGCTACTCCTGTACGCTTTCTTCGGTCCATATATATCCCATCCCCCTTACATTTTGTATATAATCATTCCCGATTTTTCCTTTCAATCGGCTGATATTTACAGGAACTGTATTATCGTCTACAAACTGCCCGTCAACATCCCAGACATACTCTAAAAATCTGTTCTTTTGATAAAATCTGCCTTGCGTTTTCCATAAAGTAAATCATTATCTGAAGTTCCTTTTTTAATTAATGTCAAAGGAGTCACTCCATCAGCATTTCGTTTTAACGCTCTCATTTCTCCATAATTTACTTCGATATTTCCCGATAAGATTCTGTTGTGTCCGCAGACTCCTTCCATTCTTCTCATAAATGCCTGAACTTTTGAAACCAGTACCATCAGGCTGAATGGCTTTGTAATATAATCATCCGCCCCTGCATCATAGCCGTTTACCATATCAATTTCCGAATCCATTGCCGTGAGAAACAGTACAAAGACTTTGCTCTTATTTCGAATCTTCCTGCAAAACTCCAGTCCGTTTCCGTCCGGCAGAGTAATATCACTGATTACCAGATCTATTCTATTTTCATCAAACAATTTTTCTGCCTCTGAAATCTGAAAAGCGGAAAAAACCTGATACCCTTCTTTCTGCAGTTTTAGCGCGATTCCACGGTTCAGATTCTCATCATCTTCCAATAACAAAATTGTCCTCATTTCATCTACCTTCCTAATCTCCTAACATGATAAACAATCACTTTACCACACTCATCAAAAACTGCATAGTATCCACCTGCTCTCCAGAAAAGAAAAAAGGACCTCATTCTTGAGGGGCTTAGGGGTTTTCTTTTAGTTATTTTTCATTCATAATAGTCTTATGAATAAATTACAAAAAAATTCTTAGAACATTACGAGGAAATGCTTTATATCCTACACCCTCGTCAATGAAGTAGCCGAAGGTACGATAAGAAGGTGTTTGATGATTCATGAGATACATGAAGCGGAGATTGACTCTACACTGCTCCTCCAGCTCACGTAATGATATATAGCCATTCGCCATAAATCCAAACAAAACTGTTTTCAGCATGCTGACCGGGTCATATCTGAGTCTTCCTGTATAATGTTGAGGAATATTTTTCAGATATTTCTCCAGTTCGATTTCTCCCATAAATCTATCAAAAGTCAGCACTGGATCACAGATGTCCAAATAATCTTGAATTAGCATTGGCAAAACTGCCTGTTTTGGGTTAGAATAGATTATGTTATTAATTTTTTTCACAAATTAATTATAACAGAAAGAAGAACCTTGAGATTTATAATAAACCCTTGGTTCTTCTTTTTTTTCGGGATTATGCTTTTTTCACAGTCCCTGCTAATGTAAATTATTTCCACTTTTTAGAATACCAGCGATAATCATATCCGATTCCCCGGACATCTATTACCTGTTCGTTAATCATGATTTTATATTCACTGATCCATTTTACAGGAATTTCCTCGCCATTATACGTTCCCTCTATTTTTTGCCAGTAAATTTTATGACTGTTCCAATCCGATATGAGCTCACTTTTTATCAGGAAGTGCTACTACTTTAATTGCATCACAATGAATATAGTAATTATTTTCATCCCTATTTTGATACCATACTGATACAATCACTTCATATTCTCCATTTGAAGATTTTATAGACTCTACAGGCTTCATTTCCCCTATATTATCCAAGTCAATATACCAGAAAATTATGATATATGATTGACATTACTATCCAAAAAAGACACAATTATCAATATAAAATTTTTTTTTACTTTTTAAGTTGTGCTGCATGTCCATGAATTCCCGTACTTGATAGCATTTACATTTTTCGCCGATATCGATATTCCTATATAGTCTTGCGCATATCCTTTATTATTAGGAGCATATTTGAGATCTTTTATTTGCGCTCTTACTTCTTTAGTATAGTTCTTTTCAAACCACTTTCGGTTATTATTTTCTGTATATTTCTTATCACTCAACGTTGTATATATTTTATCAACATCTTTCAAATACGGAACATCACTCATTGTTGCATTTCTTAGATATTCTAGTCACAGTGTTGCCTATTGATATTAGATGCTCATTATAATATTTTTTTTTAGCTAGTTTTGGCACGGACAGAGATTGGACAGATTTCTCCATTTTCCATATAACTTGTTAGTTTTTGAAAATTAACTTCTTTGATATTATCTGTATTTACAATATAAGAACGGTGACACCTATAAAAACGATAATCTAATTGTACTTCAACACTTTTTAAGTGTCCGGTAAATTCAACTACTCGCTTTTTTGGCATGCAGTATTATTTTATGGTTGTTTTCTGAAGTTTCAAAAAATAACACTTCATCATAGTCTACAGCAATCAATCTGTCATTTTGAGTAATAAGAATACTTTTTGTTGTTTTTTATTAACAGTCAAAATTTTTTTGTTGATATCCATTAAGCATTCATGTATTCTTTTTTTTCTAATATTTTCTGAGGAATCTTTGATTATAAAATCCAGTGCTTCTACTTTATATTGAAATGTTAAAATGCTCATTTCGGAATGGCTTGTGATAAATACAATAAAACATCTAGGTTGAATTTTTCTTAGTTCTTGTGCCAAAATCAATCCAGTCATTTCTGATTGCAAACAAATGTCAAGAAAAAATACCCCTGTGTTTTCTGATTTTTTTTGCTTGTTCTAAAATTTTTCCAGAAGTTGTTGATGCACAAGCGAGTTGCATATCTAGTTGTTCAATCAAAATTGTATTTTGTTATCTTCACAAACATAAACATCTAACATATATAACCTTTTTTCAACTGTTTATTTAATTATTGTACATGATTATTAAGAAAAACAAAAGAATGAAAGTTGCGAATGTAATAATTGAATGATCTGAGTATATTATAATATCAAACTACTTTCCTGTAAACAGTGAATTTTCTGATTTTTTGCCTGTGCTGTGGATGCTCAGACACAGCTTGCAAATTTCAGAGGTTTCTTGTCTATTTACTTTACATTTATAAATAATATGTTACAATGAAAACAAACTTGTAAACATTCAATACAGTATAATTATCTCTCGGAATCTTGAGTGATCATGCCATCAAAACTCTGGCATTGAACTTTGACAAGTAAATATTATTCTTGAACGTAAAAATGAGCGCAAGAAATAAACATAACTGTCGCTATGTTTCAAAAAATGAGATATAATAATCTACAGGATTATGCTGCATCTAAAATCATTTTTCAGGGGTGATTCAGGTGGCAAATCCCATGCATCTAGATGCTGTAACATCAGGATGTGATAGAGGCTGCAGTACCACATCTTAGTTGAGCTGTGTCTGCCGTCTTCTAATTTAAAGATCTAATTTCTCGCGTTTGTTAGAACGCTCAGCAGAAGTTCTTGCATTGTATTCCAGCTTCCATTCCTTACTGCTCCTTGGCGGATTATTGAACAATCTTGGATTATCTTTCATAACCAAATGAACAGTGCGTCCGTATCTGGCATCAGAACAGGGAGTTTCGCAGGTACAGGAGATACCGCCACCGGCGTAACTGATTTTAGGACATTTGAATTTCATCCTTCCTTTAGCAACTTCAATACCATCTCGACGCATACGATATCCAGAAAGACAAATAGGAACACCATCTTTATCAATCGTAAAGTCGTTTTTGTAAATGGGAGGTCTTCCACCTTTTCCATTAAGGTCGATAAATGGTGTGATATTCTCGCGTTTGAAGTATTGATAATAAGGCATGGCATCATGGGCAGAATCCAAAAGTACTTTTGAAACAGTATAATCAGGAAGAAAAGATTTCATCTTGAAAAAAAAGCATGCAGGAATCCATGTGAATCATGTTTTGAAGCACAGCAAAAATGAGGAAATACCGGTAAGTCACTTTGCGAATCAACAAGCATGTACAGATACGCTTTTTCCTTTCCCTGTGGGAAGTTACAACAGGCATTCCATTACCGGCTAAAGCCAAAGCATCCGAATGGATAAGTCCTGTGGATACAGAAATATCACGGAACGCTTTCTGATAGATTGCAAATAGAGAAGGATAAGGCTGTTCGTCTAGTTTAAAGTCAGTATTTTCTAAAACAGGAAGAAGATCGTCAACCGTAACTTTTTTTCACAGTATCAGCTTTTTGTGCCTTTTGTTTTAGGCATTTTAACCCGGGTTTTAAGTTATGCAGCCTATTCTGTTATCGAGGTAACTTTAAAGTCAACGGAAAGCAGAAAAGAACATTGCATACAGGAAGGCGTTCTTGGTGCTAATCCGAATTTAGAATATTTATTAGCCATAAAAGTATCGGTAAAAGATAAATCGAGATTCCAGAAACGCTCGATAATATCCCAGGTAGAGCGGGCAAGAGCGTCAGGATCAGGATAATATTTACGAAGATTAGTAACAACAAAATGTTGGTAGTCAACATGACTGCCACAGTTAACAGGTAATATAAAAAAAAATCACCTCCAATCGAAAAATATCTGCCGCCGTAAGCGACGGTTCTTATTGATCAATAGGCGCCGCATTTTTCGATGAAGTTGTCAAGTGTTTTTGGCAAAAAAATGGGGGATTTTAATAAAAAGGAATCTGAAGGCCTTGTATTTACTGGCTTAGAGATTCCGAGAGATTATTATATATTACTGGAGGTATCTTATGGATATACAAATGATATTACTTATTATTTTATTGTTTATTTTTATAATAATTCCAATATTAATTTTTGCTATCAAAACCGGCGTGAAAAAAAGGCATTTTAGAAGCTTATAGCATTCTAAAAGATAAATAATGATACATCATTTAATTAGCATTTATTTGCAAAATTTTTCAACAAATAAATTTTAGATTACTATATTGGTGTAAGAAAATTCCCCCAAATACCATTATACAAAAATATTTTAATATGTAGTTGACAAGAGAGTTCAGTGGGCAAACGAAACATCTCATTATGAGTATTCTCCATACTGAACTACTGTAAACACCTAGGACGAGGCTGGTTGCCCCGTCTCATTTTGTAAATTTTTTCAAAGGAATGGTGTATATTTTGAAAAATTTTTTGAAGATTTTTATTTTTCTTGAAATTATACTTTTAGCATATATTTTTAATACTTCAATCTACAACATTTACGAAAAGAACAATATTGCTACTGAGAAGTTAGAAGGGTATGTTTTAGAAGAAACATCGCCAGAAATTCTCGACAAATTCTATACAATATTTACAGAAAAATATTCTCAAAATAAATTAGAACTCATTAACAATACGCTCACTTCAACAGATAAATCTGTTTATGATTTATATTGCTATCCATTAAATGAGTTTACACAAAAACAGCCTATATCTTCCTCTATTTTGTTTCAATATCATGAATTACAAGAAGAAGATTTTTTAGATAGTATTGGTGTATTCTATACAGATTTACCAGTTAACGCAATCAAAGAGATTGCTTCTCAACTGTCCGTCACAATAAATACCTTTGAAAACGACGCTATTCCGTATAGTATGGTATTAGAATTGAATCTTCTGAATTTTGTAATCTTGTTTATTGTACTTCAAATCATATATTGTATTTACACATCTTATAGTTTGAAAAAAAATAGGTGTTAAAAAAAAAGCATGGGCTTTTCTACTATACATATTTTAAAGGAACAAATTACAAGTATAATAAAATATTTTTCTGTAACATGTTTCGTATTACTGGTCTTGTTAAATTTATATTACGCATTAACAAACAGATATGATTTTTCTTATTTAGTAACAATTGTACTGTTCTTTATGGGTGTTTTAACTATAAATGTACTTTGTGTTTTAATTACAAGTATTTTAATTAAGTTTGTTTCTTTAGAGGCAATGATCAAAAAAATAAGACTTTAAATAGCGGCACAAATATTGTAGTTCAGACTATAAAAATAATTTTTTCGGTAATAATTGCTATTACTATAATTTCATTACTTAAGCATGGAAACTCATTTAGACAAAGCCAACTAGCTGTTTTAGATTATAAGTATCTGGACGGATATTATACCGCTAATGGTTTTAACTCATTGGAGTATGATTATGCGTTAGCAAACACAGACATATTAGAAAACTATTCAAAACAAACATTAGAGATGTATAATCATAACCATTCACTACTATGTGATTTTAGGATAAACGATGGTTTGCAGATATCACGCCCCTATTATGAGCAACAGCTTGTTATTGCAAATAGAAATTATCTGAGTGAATTTTCCAATATCCAGTTCAGTGGAAAACCATTGAGAGAAGATATATTCAGTGAACCAACAGTATTAGTTCCACATAAATATAAGAATGATGAAAATTCTATTAGCGAATATATTAAACAAGAATATTTCCGATTAATGAATTACAATCAATTTTATGGAATACCGGGAAAGAAAAAACTATTGATAATTTTAATGTCGTTTATATAGACGATGATTCTACAATAAAAGTTAATGCAGAGAATGGTTTTTCGGATATGGTTAATCCTATTATCATTGTTGATACGGGCAATTTTGCAGGACTTTACTATTTGGACTCTTTAAATACAAGATGTCTATTTTTTTTCAAATGGAGTCAAGAGAAGATTTTTCTTCTTTATTATCAGAATATGATTTAGAGCAATTAGTTACAGCCGGAACATTACTCACACCTTATTTATTGCAACTTGAAAATGTGACATTCGTTCTTAAAACACTCACTACGTTTACGATTGTCTTTATAGTGTCTTTACTGTTTTTTGTATATTTCAAATTATGTGGATATTTTTGTAAATCGAAAGAGATATGCGGCAAAAAGATTTTAGGATTCTCGCATTTTAGAATACTGAAAAATCGGTATATTTTTTTTAGGAATTGAACTCATTATATCAGGCGTATTAACTGTTATAAACTATTATTTTGCTTGCCTTTTTGCGATTATACTTATTGACTACATATTCTGCGAATTGCTTTATAAAGTTTATATCTCAAATGCTTTATATGAGATTGAAAAGGGGGCATAAATATGTCATTGATTACATTAAAAAAATGTCAAAAAAAGAATATGGGAAAAATCAGGTTCTATTTGAAAATTTATCTTTAGAAATAGAAAAGGGCGAATTTGTGGGACTTGTAGGGAAAAGCGGGGCAGGTAAAACAACACTTTTAAATATAATAGGATTGATTACAGATATATCTGAGGGCACAATCATTATTGATAGTCATCAAAATTTATCCATGAACAGTAAAAATGCTATGAAAATGAATTAGGCTTGAATGGCATGATTGCTGTTTAAGCCTTATTTACTATTTAGCATGAATAAGCAGACATGTCAAGAACGCCCGCTGAAAACGGGCGTTTTTGACCCTTACTTTTATTCTATTCGAGATCTTCTGGTTGGATTCTGTCTCCAAAATATATGCAGAGCTGATCCAAGGTCTGTCCCCAATCCCATGTTTTTCCAGTCCATTTCTTTGTGATGTCGGTCATGGCAAGATACAGAATCTTAAAAAGCGAGCGATCCTCTGTCGGAAAGATGGTTTTTGATTTCGTCACTTTTCTTAATTGACGATTGAAATTCTCTATGGAATTCGTGGTATAAATTAGTTTTCTAATCTCTCCAGGGTATTTGAAATATGTAGAAAGTTGCGGCCAATTATTACGCCAGGACGCTATTGAAGATGGATATTTTCCACCCCAATTTTCTTCCAGCATATCTAACGCTTCTAATGCAAGCTGCTCTGTATCTGCCTTATAAACCAGTTTCAGGTCTTTCATGAAGGCTCTGATATCTTTGTAGGAAATAAACTTAGTGGAATAACGAATCTGATGTACAATACATCTTTGGATTTCCGCTAATGGGAAAACTGCATGAATTGCATCCACAAAACCAGTCAGTCCATCAACAGATACAATCATGATGTCTTCCACACCTCTATTTTTGATTTCATTCAGTACACCAAGCCAGTATTTTGCACTTTCATTACCGCCAATCCACATACCTAAAACTTCTTTTTTGACCAGAAAGTCTGATACCTATAGCTACATATACAGCTTTCTTTACCGTTCTATTATCTTCTCGTACATGAAAATGAATGGCATCCATGAAAACGATGGCATATTTCTTCTCCAAAGGGCGATTCTGCCATTCTTTGGCAATTGGAAGAATGCGATCTGTCATGTGAGAAATCATCTCTGCAGATGCATCCACCCCATAGACATTAGAAAGGTGTGTTGATATGTCTCTGTAGTCATTCCCTTTGCATACATGGACAGAACTTGATCTTCAATGTTAGAAATATCTGTTTGATGTTTTTTTACAATCTGTGGTTCAAATTCACCTCTGCGATCACGGGGAATATCAAGATCAATATCGCCCATCGAAGATGTAACCGTTTTATGGCTGTAACCGTTCCGGCTATCATCTGTCTCCTTATTTTGATAATCATACTTCGAATAGCCAAGTTTCTGATCCATTTCTGCTTCTAGCATTCCTTGCAGGGTATCTCCCAAAAGATCCTTCAACATTTCTTGAACATCTTGAGCATCGGTTGGTTGATAGTGTTCCAATAAGCCGTTAATAAACTCTCTTCTTTCTGGTGTCATTTTTTTCTTCTTGCCATAACTCCTGCTTTATAGCTTTCAAGATACCCACCATTGACTGCTAAATCTTTGTTTGCCTGATAAATAATTATCGGATTTTTGCTTTTTCGATACCATTTATTCTACTTGTATCTAAATAGGAAAAGTATTCTGTTTCGCTATACTCTATGTACTGAATATTTAATTGTTGTAAATTATCATGATTTAAAACATGGCTCAAGGAGTCATAGGCTAATTGCTTGTTTTTAGCAAAATATCTATTTCTATTTTAGTTTCCTTCTGATATTATTTTTATAAGACTGACACACTACAGAACACGTGGGGGTAAGTGGCGGGGCTGTATAGCGGCGACCTCGTATAAATATTTGTTGTCGGTCATCCGTTAAGGCATCAATGAGTGGCGCATAACAGTAGCCCGTAAACTTATCTCTTCCGAAGTCGACTCGATCTCGCCGGATGACCAGTCACTGTCAGTGTTATCACTACAATATCAGGAGGTAGTTACTTGTCTTTTAAAAATCTTGAAATTTAATTGCTGTGGGCTTGATGTTCACAAAACATGGATCTATGCCTGTATCGGTATCACTGATTCCAACAATCGCACGGAGTATAAGCAAGCTCGCTTTTCTTCCTTTACCAAAGGATTGAATGAGCTGTGTGACTGGCTTGCAAAGTACAACTGTAAAGATGTTTGCATGGAATCAACTGGTAAGTACTGGATCCCTGTTTTCAATATCTTAGAGCAACACAGTTTCTGGGTTACTCTATCCCATCCCAAATACACAAAGCCGATGAAAGGAAATAAGACCGACCGTAAAGATGCCAAATGGATTTGTGATCTTTACATGTGTGGTATGGTCAAACCTTCCTTTATTCCACCTGCTGACATCCGGGAGCTTCGCGATCTTGTAAGATACCGTTTCAAGCTCACTTGTATGATTACTGGTGAGAAGAACCGTGCTCAAAATTGTCTTACCGTGTCTAATCTTAAGCTTGATGATGTATTTTCTGATGTATTTGGTAAATCATCTCGTTCTATTACAGAACATATTTTACAACACCCAGGAGAAAAATTTGATATAGCACCTTTTGTTCACGGGCTCTGTAAGACTCCTATTGAAGAAATACAAGCTGCTGTTGATGGTGCCATTTCAAAAGAACAAGCTGTTAAACTCAGACAGTGCCTTGATCACATTGACGAACTGCACAAGCACATTTCAGAAGTAGAACAGGAAATCCTTCGTCTCAGTGATAAATATGAGGCTGCTTTAAACTTAATAAGGACTGTTCCCGGATTCAATAAGAATCCGCTGACTGCTATCCAAGTGCTTTCAGAGATTGGTGGTGATATGTCTGTCTTCCCCACAGCAAAACACCTCGTCTCATGGGCAGGATGCTGTCCCCGTAATGATCAAAGCAATCAAAAAATCAAATCCACTAGGATTTCCCGTGCTGGTTCTTATTTTAAACCAGTTCTGGTACAAGTTGCAAATGCTTTAATCAAATCGAAGAAGCATTCTGAATTTACCAGCCGCTACAAGCGTATCAAAGCACGCCGTGGTCACAAGAAAGCCATCATTGCCATCTGCCGTATGATCCTGACCGCTATCTGGCACATACTCTCAGATTTAAAGCCATATACTCCGAAGGTTTTCTTGAATCTCGTCCTGTGAAGGAAGGAAAAGTTCTTACTACTTCACAGGCACTTAATCTGCTTAGACAACGAGGATATCTCATCAAAGATGATCCTTCACTAGCTTCCTGATTAGGTGTTGCGTCTATATTCAATTTTTAGCCACCACGACATGGGGTATCATGCCCCTTTCGTATCCTCTCTGGCAGTTCATGGCAATCGAGTAGGAGGCTAAGCATTAGTTGATTAGCCAACCTCTCAATCAAGTAGGTAAGAAAATTTTCACCTCAAACTTCTCACGGAACCGTACGTGAAAGTCTTTCATGTTGACATGATATTGATCATTCAAATATTTCATATTGCTCTTGTTTAACTAACTCTGATTGAACTTCTTCAATATAACGATTATAATTTTCTATTGTTTCTTCTGCCTCTTGATTATTTGATTGTGTAGAAATACTATTCTTCAAATATTCTTGTTTTAATGATTCTAAATATTTTTCAATTGGTAAATTTATCTTATAAACTTCAAATTCATGCTGCCAATATCCTTCTTCCGAACCAAATTGACTTATAAGAGCCTGAGCCTCCTCACTATTAATCGAATCATTTATTGTAACTTTTAAATCATCTAAATAATCATTGATTTCATCATCAGACACAGAATATCGCTGCAATAGCTCTTTGATAAGTCGCATCGCGTCGTAACATATATTCTACTGCCTTATCTTCAGCGTCTGACTGTTCATACCCTGCTAAAATGTAAAATTCAGTAGCTTGTTCAATATCCTTTGTAGTAATAACACCACCGGATTTACCTCTTGCATAAATAGACTCATCTGTTTTATCTCGATAGGGATCCAATAATTGTCCGGCTTTCTTCATCAAATCAATATTAGACTCTTTTTCATTTATCACATAGATATTCTCGACTTTAAGTGGTCGAACGTCTGCATTATATGGGAAATAGTAAAATATAATTTTTTACCTTCCTTTAGATTTTCTAATTCATAACCACAATTTCTACAATCTAACTGCAGTGTATCGACATTTTTTAAATCCTCATCTTGTTCATTCAATTTATCCAAACGAACAACTATATTATTATTCTCTATAGATTCTACAATCCCGCTTCTGTTAAGATGGTATACCCCCGAAGAATACATTGTCATTTCTTTTTTTTTTTTAGTCCTAATAATGCCAAAAGCACACCTAAAATGCATAAGACATATATTATTTTTTTCTTCATTAAGTTTCACCACACGTTTATTTTTTAAAATGGAAGAGAAAATACTTTCTCTTCCACATCCTGATACATAACAAACTATTTTCTATAGTCACGAACCTAAAATATAAACCATAGATCAACAAATTTTCTTCAAGACTTTCATTTTCTCTACAGCTTAAAAACTGTTCCTTTAAGATCTGAATATTGTGATGTATCTAAATTAAGATAATACACTCCATTATCCCAACCATCCGAAACCATTGCTGTATTAAATGTTGTATTATTTACAATAATTTGGGCATATCCCTCAACTGCCATCGTATGCCCATTTCTTCCGTCTGAGTTCAATAGCCATCTTCATGAACCGCTTTATTTCAAATATAACAAATAAAACTTTCTGCGTCAATATTTTTATATTTTCAATATTTTTACAGTATATTTCCTTATTTTTTATGCCAACACCAACCTGATCCAGCTTAGCGAATGGATCGTTCTTAAAGCGAAGATCTTAGCATCATAGTATGCGTTAAGGAACTTACCAGCATCATCACGGGAGAATCCGTATGTCATCTGTGTAAGGTCGTTTGTACCGAAGCAGAAGAAGTCAGCCTCTTTAGCGATATCATCAGCTGTAAGAGCTGCTCTCGGGATCTCGATCATAGTACCAACCTCGTACTCAAGGTCAGAACCTGCTGCTTTGATCTCAGCATCTGCTGTCTCTACTACGAATTTCTTAACATATTTCAGCTCTTTGATATCGCCAACAAGCGGGATCATGATTTCCGGTTTTACATTCCAATCCGGATGAGCTTTCTTCACGTTGATGGCTGCGCGGATTACTGCGCTTGTCTGCATCTTAGCAATCTCTGGGTATGTAACAGCAAGACGGCATCCACGGTGTCCCATCATTGGGTTGAACTCGTGCAGGCTGTCGATAATAGCTTTGATCTGGTCAACTGTTTTGCCCTGAGCATCAGCCAGTTTCTTGATGTCCTCTTCCTCTGTAGGAACGAACTCATGAAGCGGTGGGTCAAGGAAACGAATTGTAACCGGGTTACCTTCAAGAGCTTCATACAGTTTCTCGAAGTCTCCCTGCTGCTCCGGAAGGATCTTAGCAAGTGCTGCTTCTCTCTCCTCTACTGTCTCTGCGCAGATCATCTCACGGAATGCGTCGATTCTGTTGCCTTCAAAGAACATATGCTCTGTACGGCAAAGACCGATACCTTCTGCACCAAGCTCAACTGCTTTCTTAGCGTCAGCAGGAGTATCTGCGTTTGTACGAACCTTCATAGTTCTGTACTTGTCAGCCCATCCCATGATTCTTCCGAACTCACCAGCGATTGTAGCGTCTACAGTCGGGATGATTCCGTCATAGATAGCACCTGTGGATCCATCAAGTGAGATTGCATCTCCCTCGTGGAATTCTTTTTCCGCCAAGTGTAAATTTCTTATTAGCTTCGTCCATTGTGATGTCGCCACAACCAGATACACAGCATGTACCCATTCCACGTGCAACTACGGCTGCATGGGATGTCATACCACCACGAACTGTCAGGATACCCTGAGCTGACTTCATACCTGTGATATCTTCTGGTGATGTTTCAAGACGAACAAGGATAACTTTCTCTCCTCTTGCAGCCCACTCTACAGCGTCATCAGCTGTGAATACGACTTTACCACAAGCAGCTCCTGGTGATGCTCCAAGTGCTTTTGCCATTGGTGTAGCAGCTTTCAGAGCTTTCGCATCGAACTGTGGGTGAAGCAGAGTATCGAGATTACGAGGATCAATCATTGCAACTGCCTCTTCCTCTGTTCTCATTCCTTCATCTACAAGGTCGCAGGCAATCTTAAGAGCTGCCTGAGCTGTTCTCTTACCATTACGTGTCTGAAGCATATACAGTTTACCATGCTCTACAGTAAACTCCATATCCTGCATATCTCTGTAGTGCTTCTCCAGAGTATTGCATACTTCTTTAAACTGCTTGAATGCTTCCGGGAACTTCTGCTCCATCTCGGAAATGTGCATAGGTGTACGAACACCGGCAACAACGTCCTCGCCCTGTGCATTTGTCAGGAACTCTCCGAACAGACCGTTCTCTCCTGTAGCAGGGTCACGAGTGAAGGCAACACCTGTACCACAGTCATCTCCCATGTTACCGAATGCCATCATCTGTACGTTGACAGCTGTTCCCCATGAATAAGGAATGTCATTGTCACGGCGGTATACGTTAGCTCTTGGGTTATCCCATGAACGGAATACAGCCTTAACAGCTTCCATAAGCTGTACCTTAGGATCTGTCGGGAAGTCCTCACCGATCTTCTCTTTGTACTCTGCCTTGAACTGCTCAGCCAGCTTCTTCAGGTCATCAGCGTCAAGATCAACGTCCTGCTTAACACCTTTCTCTTCTTTCATCTTGTCAATAAGCTCTTCGAAATATTTCTTACCAACTTCCATAACTACATCAGAATACATCTGGATAAATCTTCTATAGCAGTCCCAAGCCCAACGTGGGTTGCCTGAAGCTTCTGCCAGTGTCTCAACAACTTCTTCATTAAGTCCAAGATTAAGGATTGTATCCATCATACCCGGCATAGAAGCTCTCGCTCCAGAACGTACAGAAACAAGAAGCGGGTTCTCTTTATCTCCGAATTTCTTACCTGTAATTCCTTCCATCTTATCGATAGCTTCCATGATCTGAGCCATAATCTCATCGTTGATCTGTCTGCCATCCTCATAGTACTGTGTGCAGGCCTCTGTTGTAATGGTGAAGCCCTGCGGTACCGGAAGACCGATATTTGTCATCTCAGCCAGGTTTGCGCCTTTACCACCGAGAAGGTTTCTCATATCTGCGTTACCTTCTGTAAACATATAAACCCATTTTGCCATGATCAATGACCTCCTAAAATAATTTTTACAAATAAAATAATTTTATTTCGCATATAATATTTTAATGGTTTTATACTTATGAGTCAAGTCTTTTGTTCGTAATTATATACAATTTTTACAAATGCTTTTTGTATACTTTTCATATTGGTTAACCTATCTTTCACAAATTGTAAACACATCGTCCATCAGGCTGTCATTTTGCATATTTGCATTAATCTCCATACAATGTGCAACATGCACAAAAAAAAAAATAGTTGTCCATGCTTTATAAGAACTTGGAAACAACTATTTTTTTGTGATTAATATACAATTTACACATATCATTGCTATGGTGTTTCCGCCACCAACATCATGCAATTTTCCTCAAAATCAACAAGTACATAATCTTTATCTCATTTCTTCAACAAATGCCTTATATCCCTTTATAAATAAGAGCATACACATCTGCCTTACTTGTTACTTCCCATGGTGCATGCATACTTAAGACTGCCACACCACTGTCGATAACTTCCATGCCATAATTTGCCATGATATAAGCAATTGTTCCTCCACCGCCCGCATCTACTTTTCCAAGTTCTGCAAACTCATATGCCACCGCCTGTGCATCCATTGCATTTCTGATCTTTGCAAGATACTCTGCATTTGCGTCATTAGAACCGCTCTTTCCACGGGCACCCGTAAATTTATTAAATACGAGTCCTTTTCCAAAAAATGCCGCACTACGCTTTTCAAAGACTTCCGCATACATCGGATCATATGCTGCACTGACATCAGAAGAGAGCATTCTGGAATTCATCAGGGTTCTTCTGACTTTCAGTTCTGACTCCCCTTCTGTCAGTGCCACAAGTTCTGCAACTGTATTTTCAAAGAAACGAGAATGCATTCCGGTAGCGCCGACGCTTCCGATTTCCTCTTTATCAACAAGAATACAGCATGCTGTGTGCTCTACGTCTTCCACATCGAGCATTGCAAAAAGAGATGTGAAAGCACACACACGATCATCTTGTCCGTAAGCAAGCACCATACTGCGATCCAATCCACAGTCACGAGCCTTTCCTGCCGGAACAATTTCAAGCTCTGCGGAGAGGAAAATCCTCTTCCTCCATGTCATAATATTGTTTCAGAAGATTGATTACATTTGCTTTTACAGCCTCTTTTTCCTTTTCTTCTAATGTTTCATCCTGCCCAATCGGGCGGCTTCCGATCAGAAGATCAAGCTTCTCTCCTTCTACAACCGTTGCAGCCTTTTTTTCTCCATCTGTTTCGACGCGAGATGGATCAGCAGATCCGTGATAACAAAGACCGGATCATCTTCTTTTTTCACCGATACTTACCTGAACTGTTGTGCCATCTTTCTTTGCAATCACTCCATGAAGTGCCAGTGGAAGTGCAACCCACTGGTACTTCTTAATACCTCCATAATAATGTGTATCAAGATAAGCAAATTCATCATTTTCATACAAAGGATTCTGCTTTACGTCAATGCGCGGGGAATCGATATGTGCGCCAAGGATATTCATACCTTCTGTCAGCGGTTTTGTACCCATATGAAACAGCGCAATTGTTTTGTTCATACACACGGCATACAGTTTATCTCCGGCTTTCACTTCTTCTCCATTTTTAATGATATCTCTATCCTTATATCCCTCTGCTTTTGCCTTTTCAACTGCCAGTGCAACACACTCGCGCTCTGTCTTGCCGGCATCAAGGCAGTTCTTGTATTCTGTATTCACCTGTTCTAATCTGTCCAGCTCTTCCTTACTGTAAGTTGTCCATGCATTTTTTCTGTCCATGTCATTCTCCTCCTGTTCTATCTTCCATGCTATTTTAAAGTTATAAAAAAACAGCCCAAACTGAATCCACAAGCTTACCTGTGAACTACAGTCCGGGCTTTTCTTATTTATCTTACCACTCGAATTTCTTCTCGAAGTATGCTTTCAGATCTTCAATCTTAACTCTTTCCTGTTCCATTGTATCACGGTCACGTACTGTAACAGCTCCGTCTTCCTCAGAATCGAAGTCATATGTTACACAGAATGGAGTACCGATCTCATCCTGACGGCGGTAACGCTTACCGATATTTCCACGATCATCGAACTCACAGTTATAATACTTACATAACTCAGTATATACCTTTTCTGCTCCTTCATTCAGCTTTTTGGAAAGTGGGAGCACACCGATCTTAACCGGAGCCAGTGCCGGATGGAAATGCAATACGGTACGCATATCCGGCTTCTCTTCTGTTCCGATGTTCTCTTCATCATAAGCGCTGCACAGGAATGCCAGAACCACACGGTCTGCTCCCAGTGACGGCTCGATTACATATGGAATATATTTCTGTTTCTTCTCATCATCGAAATAAGTAAGATCCTGGCCGGATACGTTCTGATGCTGTGTCAGGTCATAATCTGTTCTGTCAGCGATTCCCCAGAGCTCGCCCCATCCAAATGGGAAAAGGAACTCAACGTCTGTGGTAGCCTTGCTGTAGAAGCTCAGCTCCTCTTTGTCATGGTCACGGTAACGAACTTCCTCATCTTTCAGTCCAAGAGATGACAGCCAGTTCAGGCAGAAGCTCTTCCAGTATGCAAACCACTCAAGGTCTGTATCCGGCTCGCAGAAGAATTCAAGTTCCATCTGCTCGAACTCACGGGTACGGAATGTAAAGTTACCCGGTGTGATCTCGTTACGGAAAGACTTACCGATCTGTCCGATACCGAATGGAAGTTTCTTTCTGGATGTACGCTGTACATTCTTGAAGTTTACAAAGATACCCTGTGCTGTCTCAGGACGAAGGTATACTGTGTTCTTCGCATCCTCTGTAACACCCTGGAATGTCTTGAACATCAGGTTGAACTGACGGATGTCGGTGAAATCATGCTTGCCACAAGTCGGACATGGAATGTTATTATCCTCGATAAATGCTGCCATCTGCTCCTGTGTCCATCCGTCTACAGAGCTCTCAAGCTCGATTCCATTCTCTGCTGCATAATCTTCAATAATCTTATCTGCACGGAAACGCTCATGACACTGTTTACAGTCCATCAGCGGATCACTGAATCCTCCAAGATGTCCGGAAGCAACCCATGTCTGTGGGTTCATAAGGATTGCACAGTCAACTCCAACATTGTATGGATTCTCCTGAATGAACTTCTTCCACCATGCTCTCTTCACATTATTCTTAAGTTCAACACCAAGATTACCATAATCCCATGTGTTGGCAAGTCCGCCGTAGATCTCAGAACCTGGATATACGAATCCTCTTGACTTTGCAAGTGCTACGATCTTGTCCATTGTCTTTTCAACCATTGTATGTTCCTCACATTCTTTTTTATCATTTACATTATTTATATACCTTATGCACTTTGGTCAGTATTTTCAGAGAAGTTATCCACATTTTCTTAAGAAAATATTCACCTTGCACATCAATGTTACTTATTATAACTACTAATGCCTTATTTTTCAAGCTGTTTTAAGTACTTCTCTTTATGTTTCCGCTTATATTCATACATAACTTCATCCGCTCTTTGCACACATGCTCAAATTTCTTCTTCATAATTTCTTTCGAACAATTCAGGAGCACAATACAGAATTCATCACCGCCAAGACGCACAAAGAGATCTCCCGGCCGAATGTTTGCTTTCACTATATCGACAAAATGTTTCAGATACTGATCTCCTTCCTGATGTCCAAAATAGTCATTCACATATTTCAAATGATCAAGATCACAATAACAAAAGACAATCTTCTTTCCTGTAGCAAGCATCGTCTCCGCCCGTTCATGGAACAGATGACGATTTCCAATCCCTGTAAGTTTGTCTCTGTAAGCCTCTTCTTCAAGTTCCTCTTCTCGTTCTTTCAACTGCTTTGTCATTGTATTAAATGCTTCTGAAAATTCTCCCGGATAAGAAACACTCTGAGAATAATCCCCTTTCGCCACCTGCTTTGCCTGCCAGGTGAGATGGTTCAGATTCGCATGGATATTCTTCAGATTCTCACAGAGGAAATTATCTCGCCCCGGCGCTTCAATTGACAGATTTCCCTTTGAAATCTCCGCTGAATAATGCTTCACTTCTTTCACCGCTTTATCCAGATATTGAAGACCTTTTCCAAGTTTCCAAAAAGGTTCGTCCAGCTGTTCAAGATCCAACTTTGCATTCTCGGAATCATATATAATATCCCTCAGATATTCAAATAATATCTCACAGTTTTTCTCTTCCATAACTAACTGTCACCTTCTCTTACATCTGCCTGGAAACGGCAGACACGGCCTCCTGTAGCCCAGCAGTCCGTTTCCACTGCTACATATTCCTTTCCGTAGTATAAAGATAAAATTCCGGAAATAAATCCTTCATCATAATTGCAGACAGTCTCACCAAGCACCGGAAGCCCCGAACAGTCCGCATCTTCCGAGACGGTCAGAATGATCTGCTCGCTCTCCTCGTCTACTGATTCAATACGGAGTACTCAATCTTCATTTCTGCCATCTTCTTCTGGAGTTCACCCACAAACTGATCCAGCGGCTGATTCAGATTCAGCATCTTACGTGCAAAAAATTCTCCCGCTTTCCTTCCCGCATTTCGGAAAATCTCAACCTGTTCTGCTCTTCCGTAACGTACCGCAAGCTCGTCTTTTATAGAATATTCCAATAGCCGATATACAATCACAGGGAGTTCTCCTCCAAGATTCCCCCTGCTGTTCTCATCATATTCAAGGTAGTCTTCGAAAGAAATCGGTTTCTTCTCCTTCATAAAAAATGTTCTCGTCCATCATTTTTCTCTTTTTTTCCTCTGCTACTATTACATTTACAACAAAATGCACTCGTTTCACACTGTCATGTAACAGGTGATATAACCGTAGTATAGCATGATTTTTTCATGATTCAACAATTGCATAATGTCTTAAATGTTGTTGAGAATTTTTAAATAATACCCCAAATATCACAGCAATGTCTGCAGTATCTCCGAGAGACTTGAACTCCTTATCTACATACATCTTCATCAACCGTCCCATCACACGTCCAAACTTCTCCAGCACTTCCGGCTTCACGTTAAATGTATATAATTTCTCAATTGTACTGGATTCAATATACTGCATCGTATACAGCGTAGAACCGTCAAGAAACATTCCATCTCTCACTTCTCCGTCACATTCATTACACACAAGTCCACCCTTCGCCGCGCTGAACACTGCCGGCCTCGTCCGGTCGCCACACTGTACACACTGGAACACCTGCGGTCCCTGTCCATTGATCGTCAGCACTTTCAACTCGAAAATGTAACGGATCAACTGATTCGGAAGATGTGGATTTGTCAGCGCACGCATCGTCTGATAAAGTAACTTTAAAAGTTCCCGCTCATCATTTCGTTCCCTCGCATAGTAATTCGCAACCTCAAGAAAATAAAAACCATAATATGCACCTACCACATCTGCTCTCAATTCTGAAAAATAATTTGATACATTTACAGACTGAATTGTGTAAGAAGAACGACCTTCATACATCATGAATTCACCGAAAGTAAATGGATTCACCGCTCCCACTAGAGGACTGTTTGGTCTTCTTGATCCCTTTGCAAAGGCTGAGATCTTCCCCTGTTCTTTTGTAAGTATGACAACTCTGCGGTCGTACTCGCCCACCGGTGCGACAGAAAGCACCATTCCTGTCAAAACGATCTGATTCACGATGAAAGTCACCTTCTTTCTGCTATATTTGTAAAGATGTTGGAGACAAAACCCACAACTACGATGCCTGCGGATGCTTCGTGCAACGCATTTCCAATATCTTCTAATATATCCGATTTCGCGTGTAAATACAAGGAGATGTTCTAGGAGGGATTTTTTTTGGATATGAGTTTTGCTGGATGTTTGACACATGTTAAGATTTTGGAAAACCGCACCAAGAGAAACTTGCTATAAATCATCTATTTAACCTTGATTCCCTGAATCTGCTTTTCAATTATTCCCATATCATATTCTTCAGCGTATTAGCGACTTACATCGCTAGATATGCTAAAAAGCGGCAGCCACCAACCTCTCAGTCAGCAGCTGCCGCTCTCATCATTCTTTTTTATTCTTTGTCCTCAAAGGCCTCTTTCATCTTATCCATGAATTCTTTTTTTTCTTGCCTTTTTTCTCTGATTTCTCAGATTTTGTAGCAAGGTCATCATGCTGATGAAGTGTATTTCCACTAAGCTCATCGAATTTTCTCAGAGCCTCTTTCGCCTCTGCGCTTAATCTCTCCGGTGTTTGGATCACTAATGTTACATAATGATCTCCTCTTACCTGAGTATTTCTAAGGGATGGAACTCCCTTTCCTTTCAGACGTACTTTTGTATCTGTCTTTGTTCCCGGTTTTACTGTGTAGAGAACGTCTCCGTCTACAGTTGGAATCTTCACATCGCCACCGAGTGTAGCCACTGCGAAGGAAATCGCAACGGTTGAGAAGATATGCATATCCTGTCTCTGGAAGATTGGGTGTCTGGATACGTTAACCTCAACGAGGAGATCTCCTCTCGGTCCTCCATTTGTACCAGGCTCTCCCTTTTCGCGGATCCGGACGCTCTGTCCGTTATCAATACCTGCCGGAATCGTAACTTTGATCTTCTTTCTGCTGGATGTATATCCTGTACCTGCACATTTCGGACATTTCTCTTTCACGATCTTACCGGAACCACCACAGTTCGGACATGTTTGTACATTCTGTACGGTTCCAAAGAAGGACTGGGATGTATATACGACCTGACCTTTACCACCGCACTTTGGACAAGTCTCAGGAGAAGTTCCCGGCTTTGCACCTGTACCATGACAGTCTTCGCAAGGATCTTTCAGCACAAGATTCAGTTCTTTCTCACATCCGAAGACAGCTTCCTCTAATGTGATGCGGATGCTCTTTCTGATATTGGCACCTTTCATCGGACCATTGCTTGTTCCGCCTCTTCTGGGACCTCCGAACAGATCTCCAAAGATATCTCCGAAAATGTCGCTGAAATCTGCTCCATTGAAGTTAAATCCGCCACCGAATCCACCTGCTCCGCCGCCGGCACCGCCATCAAATGCAGCGTGGCCGAACTGATCATACTGACGACGTTTGTCAGCGTCACTCAGAACGGCATAGGCTTCGGAAGCCTCTTTGAACTTTTTCTCAGCTTCTTTATCTCCCGGATTCATATCCGGATGGTACTTCTTTGCAAGCTGACGATATGCTTTCTTTATTGTAGCATCATCGGCATCCTTACTTACGCCGAGTACCTCATAATAATCTCTTTTGCCTCTGCCATAACACAAATACTAACCTTTCTGTATCTCTTTCTTAACCTCAAGAAATTCTACGAAGCTACAAAGCTCCGTAGAATTTCTCTTCATGCTTCATTTATCTGATGCCCTGCTGCCTGTTTCTCTTCTGTCTTACCGGCATCTTTTCTATATTTTAGACTTCTTTGTAATCTCCGTCTACCACATCATCACCCTGAAACCATCCGGAGCCGGACCAGCTTCTCCCGGTGTAGGACCAGCCTGTGCTCCTGCACCTGCTGCAGCACCTGCCTGCTCATACATCTTTGTGAAGAGGTTCTGTGCGCTCTCCATCAGTTTTTCCTTCGCAGCTTTGATCTCTGCTACCTGCTCTTCTGTTGTGTTCTCCGGAGCAGATTTTGCAAGGATATCTTTCAGTGCCTGAACGTCAGCCTCTACAGCTGCCTTCTCTGTAGCATCGATCTTGTCGCCAACTTCTTCTAAGGCTTTTTCTGTCTGGAATACCATAGCATCGGCTTCATTTCTGGTATCAATTGCTTCTTTCCGTTTCTTGTCCTGAGCCTCGAACTCTGCTGCTTCTTTCTACAGCCTTATCGATATCGTCATCAGACATATTAGAACCTGCTGTGATTGTAATATGCTGTTCTTTTCCTGTTCCCAGATCCTTTGCAGATACATTTACGATACCATTTGCATCGATATCGAATGTAACTTCGATCTGCGGGATTCCACGTGGAGCCGGCGGGATTCCATCAAGTCTGAACTGTCCCAGAGACTTGTTGTCTCTTGCGAACTGTCTTTCACCCTGTACAACGTTGATATCAACTGCACTCTGGTTATCTGCCGCTGTAGAGAAGATCTGGCTCTTCTTTGTCGGGATTGTTGTGTTTCTCTCGATCAGTCTTGTAGCTACACCACCCATTGTTTCGATAGAAAGTGAAAGTGGAGTTACATCAAGAAGAAGGATATCGCCTGCACCTGCATCTCCTGCAAGTTTACCTCCCTGTACGGAAGCACCAAGTGCTACACACTCATCTGGGTTCAAAGATTTGCTTGGCTCTTTGCCTGTCAGTCTCTTCACTTCTTCCTGAACTGCCGGGATACGTGTTGATCCACCAACAAGAAGTACCTGACCAAGCTCGGAAGCTGTGATACCTGCATCAGAAAGTGCACGTCTTACCGGCTCCTGTGTCTTCTCTACAAGATCTCTTGTCAGTTCATCAAATTTAGCTCTTGTAAGGTTCATATCGAAATGCTTAGGACCTTCTGCTGTAGCTGTGATGAAAGGAAGGTTGATATTTGTTGTAGTTGCACTTGAAAGCTCTTTCTTAGCCTTCTCAGCAGCTTCCTTTAATCTCTGAAGAGCCATCTTATCTGCTGAAAGATCTACGCCTTCTTTTTTGCCTTGAAATCTGCCAGCATATAGTCTGTGATCTTCTGGTCGAAGTCATCTCCACCCAGACGGTTGTTACCGGCTGTTGCCAGTAACTTCGATGACTCCATCACCAATCTCGATAATAGATACATCGAATGTACCACCGCCGAGATCGTATACCATGATCTTCTGCTCTTTCTCATTGTCAAGACCGTAAGCAAGGGCAGCTGCTGCTGTCGGCTCGTTGATGATACGCTTTACATCCAGACCTGCAATCTTACCGGCATCTTTGGTTGCCTGACGCTGAGCATCGTTGAAGTAAGCCGGAACTGTGATAACAGCTTCTGTTACTTTCTCTCCAAGGTATCCTTCTGCATCAGCTTTCAATTTCTGAAGGATCATTGCGGAAATCTCCTGTGGGGAATATTTCTTGTCGTCAATATCTACTTTATAATCTGTTCCCATCTCTCTTTTGATGGATGAGATTGTTCTTGCTGCGTTTGTTACTGCCTGACGTTTTGCAGGTTCACCTACAAGACGTTCTCCTGTTTTTGTAAATGCTACAACAGACGGTGTTGTTCTTGCGCCTTCTGTATTCGCGATAACTGTTGGCTGTCCACCTTCCATAACGGCTACACAGCTGTTTGTTGTACCAAGGTCAATACCAATAATTTTTCCCATGATAAATTTCCTCCTCTATCTAATCTCTGAATCTTGTTAAAAAATCAAATTAGTTTGCTACTTTTACCATGCTGTGTCTTACAACACTTTCACGGTACATGTAACCTTTCTGGAATTCTTCTGCGATGATGTTCTCACCGAGCTCCTCATCTTCTACATGCATCACTGCGTTGTGGAAATCCGGATTGAATTCCTGACCAACTGCCTCGATTGGTTTTACTCCAACGGATTCCAGTGTAGTCATAAGCTGTTTGTAGATTTTCTCCATTCCTTCTACGAACGGAGCATTCTTCTCCTCCTCCGGTACGGAACCAAGTCCACGCTCGAAGTTGTCTACAACCGGAAGAATCTTTTCTATGATATCTTTCGCTCCGATCTCGTACATCTGGGATTTCTCCTTCTCAGATCTCTTGCGGAAGTTATCAAACTCTGCCATCTGACGAGTAACGCGGTCTGTGAGTTCCTCGATCTTCTCGTCTTTCTTGTCCTTCTTCTCTTTCTTTCCGAAGAACTTTTTCTTATTCCTTCTGATGCTGCTTCTGAATCTCCTTCAGTCTCAGTTGCTTCCTCTGTTGCTTCTTTCGCTTCAGCCTCAACTCCCTGGGCATCTTCTGTTTCTACTGTCTCTTCAGCTTCTGCCTGCTCTTTTTTGCAGCCTTTGCTTTTGCCTCTTCAACAGCTTCTTTTACCATATCTTCTTTGCTCATGTTCTCTGTCACCAGCTTTCTACCTTCCTATTATTTCTTTGGGTTCTTTATTATAAATCGCATCCAACTCACTTTGCAGGGTCTTCAGCGTCTTCATGACATGTTCATAATCCATTCTTTTCGGACCGATAATTCCAATCGTTCCTTTCATACCTTCTCCAAGTTCATATGTGGCAGTAACAACACTGCAGTCTTTCATCGTCTTCACCGGAGCTTCATCTCCGATATAAACCTGAATCCCGTGATTTTCCTCACTGGCAAGCGTCTCTGTCACCAGATCTGCCAACTGCTGCTTTTCTTCAAAAGCACTGATGATCTCCTGTGCGCTCTGCTTATCACTAAGCTCCGGATATTTGAAAATATTCGTTGCGCCGCTTGTGTAGATCTCCATGTCATTATCTACATGAATAATCTCGGCAACTGCATCCAGTACATGACCGACAACCTCGCTGTGGATACCAGCCTGTTCTTTCAATCTGGCAATCAGACCTAATGTAATCTGATCAATGGATAATCCATTCAGTGTCGTGTTCAGAAGCATATTCAGCTTCAACAGATTCTCATTACTTAAGGTTTCTCCAACTTCAATGATCTTATTCTTGATCACATTACCACCAAGTACGATGACTGCTACGATCTGTTCTTCATCCACCTGTGATAGCTGAATGAACTTCAATGTGTTCCGGCTGTTGACCGGTGCGGAAACCATCGTCGCATAATTGGTGTTCGAAGCAAGAACCTTTGCTGCCTGCTGGAGTACCTTCTCGACCTTATCGGTCTTTTTTTCAAGAAGTGCATCCTCTCGTCTGCTGATCTCCTGCTCCTTGTTCTCCATCAGAAGATCTACATAAAAGCGATATCCCTTATCTGATGGAATTCTTCCTGCCGATGTGTGCGGCTGGAAGATGTAACCAAGATCTTCCAGATCTGCCATCTCATTCCTTATCGTTGCGGAACTTAATTTCAAATCTGTGTACTTTGAAAGAGTTCTTGAACCAACCGGTTCACCGGTCTCCAGATAATTCTGAATGATGGCTTTCAATATCGTAAGTTTTCTTTCACTTAATTCAGCTTCTACAGACATCTCTGTGTTCCCCTTTCTTCTCATCTTTGTTTGTTATTAGCACTCTTTGTTTTTGAGTGCTAACACCTTACAGATAATAAGATAGCACCTCATTTTCCGTTTGTCAACAGTGATTGTTATTTTTATAAGTTTTTTATTTTCTTCTTATTTTATTAATAGGATGCTTTTTGGGGAGGGAATGTGATTTTATAGAAATGTTGTTGACTTGGATTGTAATTTTGTGAATTCCGGGCAAGCTTATAGCCAAATCATAAGTTGACTTGAATTATGATACATAAAATCCAGGTCAAAGACAAGTTTATTTAACTTACACTAATTGACCTGGATTTTAAAACCTGCTATCTATACTATCCCCTGATCTGTCCGTTTCCGAAGATAATATACTTTGTTGTTGTCAATGCTTCGAGTCCCATCGGGCCTCTTGCATGAAGCTTCTGTGTGCTTATGCCAATCTCAGCACCGAATCCGAATTCAAATCCATCAGAAAATCTTGTGGAAGCATTTACATAAACCGCTGCCGCATCGATCTCATCCTGGAATCTCAATGCATTGTCGTAATCCTTTGTAATAATGGATTCAGAATGTCCTGTATTGTATGTATTGATATGTGTGATTGCCTCATCGATGGAATCAACAATCTTTACAGAAATAATTGCATCCAGGTACTCTGTTCCCCAGTCTTCTTCTGTTGCCGGAATAATCTCTGAACTGATTGCCTGTGCTCTCTCATCTCCACGTATCTCTACACCATGTTCCTTCAGTCTTGTTACAATCTTCGGCAAAGCTGCATCTGCTATCTTGGAATGAATCACAAGTGATTCACATGCATTACACACACCAAGGCGCTGTGTCTTTGCATTTTCAATAATATCTGTTGCCATCTTAATGTCTGCTGTCTCATCAACATATACATGACAATTTCCGGTTCCTGTCTCAATTACCGGAACCGTACTGTTTGCGACAACATTTGCAATGAGTCCCGCTCCGCCTCTTGGAATCAGGACGTCGATCCAGCCATGCATCTTCATCATCTCATTTACAACTTCTCTGCTTGTATCTTCCACAAGAAGAATGAGGTCCTGAGATAACTTCTCTTTGCGGAGTCCTTCCTTGATTGCACGGGTAATTGCCTGATTGGAATGGATCGCATCACTTCCTCCGCGAAGAATTACCGCATTTCCAGTCTTGAAGCAAAGTCCGAATGCATCTGCTGTCACATTCGGTCTTGCTTCATAGATAATTCCGATTACGGCAAGATGTACGCGTTTCTTTCCGATACGAAGCCCGTTCGGTCTTGTCTTCATGCCAAGCACTTCTCCGATGGGATCATCAAGTGCTGCAATCTGACGCAGACCTTCTGCCATGTCTTCAATTCGCTGTTCCGTCAGTGCCAATCGATCAATCAAAGACTGCTTCACGCCTTTCGCTTTCGCAGCTTCAATATCCTTTGCATTCTCCTGTAAAATCAATTCTCTCTCTTCTACAAGTTCATTCGCTACTGCGAGAAGCCCTCTGTTCTTTGCCTTCGTTCCAAGCTTTGCTGCCTCACGGGATGCACTCTTTGCAAGTCTTCCAAGCATCTGCATATATGTCTCCATTTTATTGCTCCTTTCATCAGCCTGCCGTTAAATATCTCTATCAGTTTCCATTCAGGAATGCCTCGGCATTTCTGCAATCCTGCCGAGAGGCTATGTCGAGAGTATACCACACACCTTTTCTTTTTTCTATATTATATCAGTATTTTGCTTTATCTTTTTCACGTATTAACGTATTAGTGCATTTCTGTGAAAACAAACATCAGATGTTTATTCCGATGTTTGTTTTCTTATTCTATAATATTTTTCATCCAGATATCTCTTAAGAATCCGCCATATTTTTTTCTTCGTAAGCATCTTCTGATACCCCTGTTTCATGACATTTGATCTGCTGAAAACATTTTCCGGATGCACCGTACAAAGCAGGTAGCGATATCCCATCTGTCTCAAATCACCTTCCGCGTGCTGCATCATTTTATATTGTAAATAGTGCCCTCGAAACTCCGGTAATACAGCCGCCGTATCCATCATAGCACAAAGCTTCAGTTTCTCTTCCTCCATTCCAAGATCATATCCCAGATTATCCGGGTGAGCGCCCGGTAAAATTACGAAAAAACATAGCTCCCGCCTTGCCCTCTTCATCAACAGCAAGATATAAAAGACCTCGTTCCTTCTTCATCCAGAAATCAAATTCTTCATACGTTTCTGCAACAAACCATTCCGGAACGTTCATCCCCTGGTCTACCTTATTCACAATTTCGTACGCTTCTCGTAAGCGCTCTCTTCCAACGCGAATTATCTTTATCATCAATAAATCTTCCTATTTTGTAATCACTTCTGTTCATTTATGTCTAATGCTTATACACTAAAATTATTTTTACAGTTCTTGTAGTCCTGCAAAACAATTCATAAGGGTCATCCTCTCCTGTAAGCACCGGTGAATTCTCTCCGCCACCATTCGTACTGCGCTTCATTGCGGCATAAAATTCATCTCCCGCCTGCACAATATCCATCGGATAAAGTTCATAACCCGTCTCACGACATACAGAGCAGAATCCTCCAAGAGGATCTTCTGCATCCCTTGTCTTTATGAACTGTTCTCTTAATTTATCATCATGTCTTGCTTTGCGCTGTAATTCATCTAAAGCTTCTACTGCGTTCATCTCTTTCTCCTCATTCTGCTCTGTTTTTCGTGGTATTTGTTTCAGCCTCACTTCCAATATGTGTTTAAGTATTCCTCTGTTTGCTCCTCTGTTAATTTATACTCTTTCCGAACATTATTAAACGTCTCTATTCTAGAAGCATTCAAATTTTGACACGTTCTAATAGTTGCTGCTATTCCTTGCTGAATTCCATCTTTCACTCCATCATCATACATTTCCTGTATTGCCTTACACATATCTACCATCTCCTCCTTCTGCTCTGTTTCACTTGGTATTTGTTTCATGTTCAAAAATGCTTTCATCGCCTGACTTGTTTCATAATCAACATTCTGAAAAAACTTTTTATTTTCATCAATATAGTGTTTCAGTTCTTCCTTACTGTCCCTATATCTTAGCATAGTTAATATCACTTGTAAATCATCCGAAAATTTTTCAACATCTTCCAATCGTTCTGCGTCTACAAGATTGATTTTATAATTGGGAAGATATTTCTCCAAAATTTCTTTCTCTTCTTTCGTTCCTTCCAACCGAAACATATCATACAGATCAACAGGTCCATCCCACGGTTCTGAACCATAATAAAAGACTAATGAAATAATCGGTATCAATCGATCTTTTTTTTTCGAAATCGCGACAGATATTCTCCTGCGGTAAGATGCTCTAACGACTGACCTGCTTTTTTATTCTGCTTTCGTCGGTCATTAAAGTTTTTCCAATTATTCCGAATCTGTGTTTCGTAATCCATTCCATCATAAAGCATTACCTTGTGCGGCATTGCATAATGAACCTTATCCTGTGATTCATTTGCAAGTAACACAAGTGTAGCCTGATTTCGCCATTTCATAATGATATGGCGGTTTTTTTTCATGTTTTTTGTTTTCCCGGTCCGATTTTTCACACTGACAGATGAAACAGGATTCACTTCTTCCAAATCCTCCGGCAATATCACCTGCCTTCCACCATAAATCACACCATTAAATAAATTCGCAAATCTTTTCTTCTCACTTAGCCGATATTCACATTAACATCTGCTTTTCCCATAGACGCTTCCTCCTGGTTTCTTATTCTTTTGTTATTTTGTAACTCATCAAAATGGAATCTCCTGCTGATACAGCCTTGAATATGAGATAAAGTTATCCTTTCGATAACACATTCAGACAAATGAAATATAGAAAATATACGTCTGAGATTTTGATGTGGATTTACTATAGCAGAATAAAATAACAATGTCAACGTAAAAAAGCTATCAACGACGATATTCAACTCCATTCGTTGTTATCGTAGTTGATAGCTTCCTTATTTCACTTCATTCTTCCCCGACTCCAAGTCTAACGCCCAGAAATTCCTCTGTAAATTTTCTCCGCTGTCATCGGCAGTTCTCTAATGATCACGCCTGTCGCATTCTGGATTGCATTGCTGATTGCCGGTGATGGTGTATTGATTACAATCTCTCCGATGGACTTCGCTCCGAACGGTCCTGTCGGCTCGTAGCTGCTCTCGAACTCAACACGGATTGTTCCGACATCAAGACGAGTTGGAATCTTATACTGCATCAAAGAATTGCTGAAGTTCTTTCCCTTTTCGTTATATACAACATCTTCATACAGTGCCATACCGATTCCCTGTGCGATTCCACCTTCTACCTGTACACGCGCAAGGTTCGGATTTATAACTGTTCCGCAGTCTACGACTGCTACGTAATCGATCAGTTCAAGTACACCTGTCTCTTGATCTCAACTTCTGCCATACCAACCATGAATGGCGGTGGAGATACCGGTGAGGAAAATGCTTCGCTTGCGGAAAGTGGTGCGTTACTGAAGCACATCACGTTATTTCCAATCTGACTTCTTGAAATCTGCTTTCCTGTTGCCAGCTCTGTTACATATTCTCCATCGAAATCTACATCTTCCGGCTTGCATCCGAGATACTCTGCTCCACGCTCGCAGATTTTCTTGCGAAGGGATTCACAAGTCTTAACAACTGCCTGTCCTGTTACATAAGTTGTACTGGATGCGTATGAACCACAGTCGTATGGAGAGATGTCTGTATCTACTCCGAATACAACAACTTCTTCCGGTTTACATTCAAGACACTCTGCTGCCATCTGGGCAAGGATCGTATCGCATCCGGTTCCCATATCAGTAGCTCCAATGATCAGACTGTAGAATCCGTCATCATTTACTTTGATTTCAACCGCACCTGTATCTACTGCTGAGATTCCGGATCCCGCATGGACATTGCAACTCCGACACTGCGGACTTTTCCATTTCCCATATCACGGTATGGATACTTTTCATCCCAGTTGATCATTTCTTTTGCTCTAGCAAGACATCTGTCGAGTGTACAGCTGTTTGTAACTTCGCCATAATAAGCCGGCATCTTATCGCCCTGGCGTACCATGTTCTTCTCACGAAGCACTGTTGGATCCATTCCGAGAACTCCTGCAAGTTCATTTACAGCTGACTCTACAGCAAACTGTCCCTGTGTTGCTCCGTATCCACGGTAAGCTCCAGCTGACATTACATTTGTGTAAACAACGTCATATGTAAAGCGGAATGCCTCTGCCTTTCCGTATAACGGAATTGACTTGTGTCCTGAAAGACCTACGGTTGTCGGTCCGTGCTCACCAAATGCTCCAGTGTTGGAAAGTGTATAGAGATCGATTGCTTTAATATTTCCTTCTTTATCCGCTCCCAGACGTACATGAAGTTCCATCTCATGACGCGGTGAAGAAGCGATCAAAGACTCTTCTCTTGTGTAAATGATCTTCGCCGGTTTTCCTGTCTTCCATGTGACAAGTGCCGGATAAACTTCGGAAACTACAGTCTGCTTCGCACCGAATCCTCCACCGATTCTCGGCTTGATCACACGTACTTTGCTCTTCGGAATATCGAGTGCATGAGCAAGGATTCTTCTTGCATGGAACGGAACCTGTGTAGATGAAACGACATTTAATCTTCCGTATGCATCTAAATATGTATAAGTACGGAAAGTCTCCATCATAGTCTGCTGATTTGCTTTTGTATGGTAAACACGGTCGATCACGTAATCGCATTTTGCAAGAACTGCCTCTACGTCTCCGTCTTCACTCACCCCATGTGCACAAAAGATTTCTCTTGTTGTCCGCGCCAACCGGGCAGAGGCTTCTCCAGTTATCTTCCGGATGCACAAGGATTGGATTATCCTTTGCTGTACGGAAATCAAGAACCGGTTCAAGGACCTCATACTGGATCTTCACAAGCTTCATCGCTTTCTTAACTGCTTCCTCTGAAGTTCCTGCCACGATTGCAGCTGCATCTCCAACGAAACGTACTCTCTGGTCAAGGATCAGACGGTCATACGGACTTGGTTCCGGATAGGTCTGACCAGCCATTGTAAATCTCTTATCCGGACAATCTTTATATGTAAGAACACATTCGATTCCAGGTACAGCCTCAGCACGTGCTGTGTTAATATCCTTAATTAATGCGTGTGCATATGGACTTCTGATCACTTTAACAATCAGACAATCTGACGGTGCAAGGTCATTTGTATAAACACTTTTTCCTGTAACAAGTGCAGCAGCATCTTTCTTTACAACAGGACGGTTTACAATCTTCAGGGATTCTATAGCTTCTCCTTTTTCCTGATTGCTGTGGACAAATTCCGGTTTCTCAGGAATCAGATTCTGAACTTTATCTATTCTTTCCATTCTTACTCCTCCCCGCCCATTTTCTTTACTGTAATGTTAACTGCTGTATTTCTGACTTCCATATATTTCTGGATTGCACGAAGCTGTCCCATGTATCCTGTACAGCGGCACAGATTTCCTGCCAGATATTCTTTGATTTCTTCTATAGAAGGGTTCTTCAATTCACGGAACATTGCGAGCACGTTCATAATGAATCCAGGGGAACAGAATCCACACTGCTCTGCACCTTCCTGTGCAAGAAATGAGCCGAATTCTGCTGCTTCTTTCTCCACACCCTCAAGTGTTGTCACTTCATGTCCATCAATGCTTGCTGCAAGAACAGAACATGACAGGCGGGATTTTCCGTCGATCCATACTGTACACAAACCACAGTTTGTTGTCTCGCATCCACATTTCACACTCTTACATCCAAGATCACGCAGAAGATTCAACAGGACTGTATCTGCAGCGATCTCTGTACTTACTTTCTTTCCATTCAGGGTAAACTGTACTTCCATCCTATTTCTCCTCCGCATTATATTCATCTAAAATTGAGCGCATCTCTCTGCGAAGCAGAACCTCCGCAAGGTGCTGTCTGTACTCCGCACTTCCGCGCATATTGCTTCCATAAGTAAATTCTGCTGCCACACGTTTTGCATACTCTGTGAGCTGCTCGTCTGTAGCATCTTTCGGGATCTCCCACTGCTTTTCAAGCAATGCCGCTTTCATCGGTCTTGCTCCTACCGAAAAGAACCAGGACTCCTGACCTCTGTAAATTCCTGTTACGACAGAACATGTCAGTACCGGGAAATCTGTCTTTGTCTGACGAATTGATTCGTAACGGAATTTTCTCTTGCTCTTTCTGACGATCACAGATACAAGAATATCCTTATCCGCTTTTCTGTTTACAAACTCAGAAAGTCGAACAGTTCCTCCATTATATAATTCCACAAATGTATCCAGTGCCAGTAATGCAGTCAGCACATCAGAAAATCCGTATCTTCCATAGATACTGCCTCCAACTGTTGCCTGATTTCTAAACTGAACTCCAACAATATGACGAAGGCTTTCTGCAATTCCGTCCCCATAGAATTTTCTCAGCCCCTCATGCTCTTCCAGCTGGCGCAGTGTACACATTGCTCCAATGCGGAATACATGGTCTGTCTCCTCAATCTCATTCAAACCAAGTTCCGACATATCAATGATTGTCTTCACTCTTGCATTTCCTAATCTCATCCACATCATACCGCCCATGATACGACTGTTTCTTGCCTGATTCAGCTCGTAAGCCTCCTCCAGTGTCTTAACTTTCACGTAATTACCGATTGTTAACACAGTAGGTCTCCTTCCTATCCACATACCTTTTCCAAGGATCGCGGTTCTCATCCTCGCAATTTTCTCTTGTTATCTTATGTCGTTTCTTGCGATTGTTTTTCAAAAAACAAACATACAAGCATAAAAAAAAGTGCAAATGAAACAGCTTTGTCATTCACACATCTAGCAAATTAATGATATCATATATATAAGAAAAAAGTCAAAAAAATCGGTTATACTTTATTATAATCAATTTTTATAAGGTGTACTTATAACCCGGGTATTATAAATAAGAAAGAAATCCAGAAACCATGTTGACATCATTGTACCCTCGGTGTTATTATTTGCTTAAACACGGAAACGTAGGTAGAGGTTGCATTTTTCATAAGTAGGATGACGGATGTGTCAGGAACAGAGGAACTCATCAGAAAGGGAAAGATGCCGAAAGGGTAAGAATCCTGAGTTCTTGTTCTTGGGCATGACATTAAGAGTGGCATGACTGTCATCGCAAGATGGAGAGCTATCTGATTTATACATGACGTATATTTTGGAACGGCGCATCTTGCCGTTTCTTTTATGTTTATTTACAGTTTACGCATTCTTGCATAGATGTATATTAAACAGTTACTGCTCATGGCTATTATAATTATCGTTCACAAGGAACTTATGCGCAATAACCTGCTATGACCAGTAATACTTTGTTTCACCATGTTGAAGGAGGATAAAAAAGAATGGCAATTTTAAAGGCGCAGGTGTAGCGATCGCTACTCCGATGAAAGAGAATCTTGAGGTCAATTATGACAAATTAGATGAGATGTTAGAGGAGCAGATCGCTGGCGGAACTGATGCGATCATCATCTGTGGAACAACCGGTGAATCCGCTACCATGACAGAGGAAGAACATACAGCAACAATCCGTTTTGCAATTGAGCGTGTGAACCACCGTATCCCGGTCATCGCCGGAACAGGTTCTAATTGTACAAGAACAGCGATCCAGTTATCCAAAGAAGCTCAGGAAGATGGAGCTGACGGACTTCTGCTCGTTACACCGTATTATAATAAAGCAACACAGAACGGACTGATTGCTCATTACACAGCTATTTGTAATGAAGTAAATATTCCGGCGATTCTGTACAATGTACCAAGCCGTACAGGATGTGGACTTCAGCCACAGACAGTTGCAACACTTGTGAAAGATGTTGAGAACATCGTAGGTATTAAGGAAGCATCTGGAAATATCAGCACAGTTGCACAGATCATGCATCTTTGTGATGGCAATGTTGATCTTTACTCAGGAAATGATGATCAGGTTGTACCGCTTCTCGCACTTGGCGGAATCGGAGTTATCTCCGTTCTCTCCAACGTAGCTCCGGCTTACGTGCATGACATGTGCTACAAATTCTTCTCAGGAGATATCGCAGGTAGCCGCAAGATGCAGTTAGATGCACTTCCACTGGTTGATGCTCTCTTCTGTGAAGTGAACCCGATCCCGGTTAAGGCTGCTCTTAACATGATGGGAAAAGAAGTTGGAACTCTTAGAGCACCTCTGACAGAGATGGAAGATGCACATAAAGAAGTTCTGAAAAAAAGCAATGATGGATCTTGGAATTCTGTAAGAGAACAAAGATAGGAAGAAGTGATTTTGAGGTCGCTTCTTTCTTTTTTTATAATTGCCTGATCCGGCGTTTCTCTTGGTATTAACATCACATCATATCGCCCGTAACCGCTTTCTCTGTTGGACTTTACTTCATAACGATCTCTTAATTCTACCAAAAGTCCCAGAACGAATCCATGATAGAAACGCTCCGGCTGACTTTTTCCTGACGGATGTCTTCCTGTATCAAAACTGCTGAATGTAGCTGGTGCAACTTCATTCATATATGTATTCATCTCTTTCACATTCCCCCAAAGCATCGCTTTGATAAATGCGTTATAATTTGATTCAGAATTAGAGAACCATCCTTGAAACATTTCTTGAATTTTCTTTATTTTTTTTCTTGACATTCATCACTCCATAAGGTATACTTAACAAGTCGCTTGAGTTAAGCGACAACTGAATAGGGATTGGTCAAATGGTATGATAGGGGTCTCCAAAACCTTTGGTGGGAGTTCGATTCTCTCATCCCCTGTATTAAAAAGCCTTAGAAACCGCGTAAATCGCTGTTTTAAGGCTTTTTCTTTCAAAAAGCAAATGTAATCAAAAGGTAATCAACCATATGTTCGAAACATCTGAAGAAGGAAATCTTGCATAAATGCGTCTCATATGGTACCAAAAAGACCTACTTTGCTAAAAATTTGATTATTTTAAATGATATTTTAAAGATACAAATAAAAAGAAATGCCTTAGCAGATTAATTCATATTCACATAAACATGAAGAATACTGTTAGGGCATTTCTTTTTTTATCCAGATATTAACACAAGGGTATCAAAATACAATAAAACAAAGTTGATTGATCTATTCTTAAAAATAGCCACTTTCCCTCAAAACATCTATAATTCTCTTTTCCTCTATTAAGTAGATACCTTATATGAGTCTTATACAACTAATAACAAGAAATAATTGAAGAATATCCAACTCTTTAAAAAAAAGAGGATTTTTATTGAACATGCTAGATTTTAGATTAGAATTATAAAATATTATTATCTTTATCATTTTTAATAATCTTGTAAGCTTCCAAAATTCCTTGCTTTACTGCAGATTTAATAATAAATACTAGTAACGGAATTATAAAAATAATGATTAAAGCAATAAATAGTATCATTTGTAAATCCATAGAAAACTCCATTTCTAATAACTATAGTAAGTGTTTCAAATTTATCAGATTTATTCTAGTATAACATACTATTAATGAATGTAAAGAAAAAATATTCCTAAGAACAACCTTTCCTAATTTCCAAAAGGAAATTAGAGTTACTCAAGGGCACATCTTGCCCTTGTTTAATAAAAAGATTCGTTATGCTTTGCAGTAAATCAATGTTTTAAGTTTTCTCCAATTTGAGAAATAACCTGTGCCTAAGTGTCTAAAGTATGATATCATGTAAGTAACAAATTAGAAGTTACAAGGAAGGAAGTATGAAATTTATGCAAACAGAGAAAAAACAGCTTTTGATCTATGTGATTATAGCATACGGAATCACATATGTAATGGGACTTCTGATGTGGTATGGCTATGGGAAAGGTCTTGATCTCAGCGCTTTTCCAAATGCGCAGATGCTGTATCCAGCGGCAGGTGTGATGATGGCTTATTTAATTACCAAAAAAGGAGATAAAAATCTTCCAACGGCTTTTTACATATTCTTTGTAGCTCTCACGGCGGTGCTGGTTGTCTGCACGGCGGCTTCTGTTCTGGCTCCCCAAAATAGAGATCTGATGAGCATGCCATATTCTCAGTGGGCACCGATCATGGAGTACGTTATAATAGGTGGCAGCGTTATTTTCTGGATTCTTCTTCTGCAATCCGGTAAAGAAAAGCGCAGATCCTATGGACTGAACAGCGAACATTGGAATATATCTATTCGTATGATCCTGTTGTTTATTGGATTATATCTTCTCAGATTTGTGATTGCCTGTGCTCTGAGCGGCCAGCTTTCTGAATTTGGCAAAATAATGGCAAATCCTACTACCTGGATCATATTTTTTACTGTTTTGGTAAACTTTTTCCTGTCAGTAGTGGCATTCTTTGGAGAAGAATACGGATGGAGGTATTATCTTCAGCCTCTTCTTCAGAAAAAATTTGGACTAAAAGGCGGCGTAATCCTTTTGGGCTGTGTGTGGGCTGTATGGCATCTGCCAATAGACTTCTTCTATTACACTACGCCGGATATGGGGCTGGCGGCTCTGGCAAGCCAGTTTGTTACCTGTATTTCACTGGGGATTTTTATGGCATATACTTATATGAAAACCCAGAATATCTGGGTCCCGATAATTATTCATTTTCTGAATAATAATATGGTGGTAGTTTTTTCAGGAACGTACTCTGCGGATGTACTTCAGAATCAGCAAATCCACTGGGGAGATATTCCTGTTGCACTGGTAATGAATCTGCTGATCTTTGGATGGGTGATTTTTCTGAAGCCATTTAAGGAGAAAAAAGCATAATATTGAATTCATTCAAATTATTTAGAATAATTTGCAGAAGTACCGGCATTTTAAGGAATAGTTATTTTAATTTCAT
>VOFC01002116.1_pt1 | contig 47612 bp, 49 predicted proteins | sample 5384161 | NCBI WGS metagenome assembly VOFC01 (sample SAMN12384722, study PRJNA508395) | human gut metagenome | isolation source: healthy gut B | host: Homo sapiens | reverse complement strand
AACGGCGAAAACCTTTCAGGCACTGTAAGTGGATTTTGCGCGCCAGGTGTTGTACCATGGCAGCAGAAAGCAAAGGAGGTACATGCAATGGAACCCATTCTCGAAATTGCAGCCCTGAAAAAATATTACGGCAAGGAGCCGAATCTGACCCGCGCGCTCGACGGCATCTCGTTTCAGGTCATGCCGGGCGAGTTTCTCGGCATCATGGGCAGCAGCGGCTCGGGCAAATCGACGCTGCTCAACTGCATCGCGACCGTCATCGCACCGACCGGCGGCGCCGTCGCCCTGCACGGCAAGTGCATCACGACGCTGCACGGCAAGGCGCTCGCCGACTACCGCGGCAAAGAGATCGGCTACCTGTTTCAGAACTTTGAGCTCATCGATAACCTCACCGGGCGGGAGAACATCCTCCTGCCGCTGGCGCTGCACGGTGTGTCCGAGGCCGAGAGCCGCGAGCGGCTGACAAAGCTTGCGGACTATCTGGAAGTGACGGACGTGCTCGACAAGTTCCCGGCGCAGATGTCCGGCGGACAGAAGCAGCGCATCGCAGCGACGCGCGCACTCATCCTCGACCCCGAGATCGTGCTGGCCGATGAACCGACCGGCGCGCTCGACTCGAAAAATGCGCGCTCGCTCATGGAAAAGCTCTCCGGCCTGAACGCGGACGCCGGCACGACCATCCTCATGGTGACGCACGACTGCAACGCGGCGAGCTACTGCAAGCGCATTCTCTTCATTCAGGACGGCGTGCTCTTCCACGAGCTGCGGCGCGACGTGCCGGACGAGACGCAGCAGGCATTTTACGGGCGCATCCTGGCCGTCATGGCGCAACTGGGAGGGGGCAGCGCGAATGTTCTCTGAACTTGTTGCGCGCAACAGCCGCCGTAGCCGCCGGGAAAACGGGCTGTTTTTCACGTCCCTGCTCATCTCGATCGTCGCGTTTTACATCATCCTCTCCCTGTCGCATCAGGACGTGATGGTGTTCCTCCAGCGCATGGAGAGCAGCGCCGTAGACCGGCTGCTGTCGCTCGTTCCGGTGCTGTATGGGCTGACGCTGTTCATTTTGTTCTTTCTCGTGTACTATGCCAACCGCTTTCAGCTCGCGCGGCGGCGGCACGAATTCGGCGTGTACCTCATGCTGGGCATGCAGCGGCGCAAGCTCTTCGGCATGCTGCTGGCGGAGGATCTGCGCTCCAGCCTCATCGCGCTGGCCATCGGCCTGCCGGCGGCGCTGCTGATCTCAGAGGTCATCAGCCTCGTCACGGCGCGGCTCGTCGGGCTCGGCATCGTGGGGCACCGGTTCACGCTCTCCCTGTCCGCCATCGGGTGGACGGCCGTGGGCTTTCTTGCGATCAAGCTGCTGGCCTCGCTCATCCTCAGCGGGAAGATCGTGCGCGAGGAGATCGGCGCGCTGCTCACAGAGACGCCCGAGGGCACGAAAAAGCAGCGTCCCGCCGCCGTCTACGCCGCGGCGCTCGTGCTGGGCGCGGCGCTGCTCGCCGGAGCGTACACGTTTGCCATCCGCGGGTACGCATGGAGCGGCCTGCGCTACATGGCGGGCACGCTCGCGCTCGGCGTGGCGGGCACGCTGCTGCTGTTTTACGGGCTGCGTGTCATCATCGACCGGCTGGCCCGGCGCGGAGACCGCGCGGGCAAACTGCGGGTATTTAACTTCCGCCAGGTCGAGGAGACGGTCATCCACCGCTCCGGCGCGCTTGCGATCTGCTCGCTGCTGATTCTGGCTGCGCTGTGCTGCTTCGGCGCGGGCGTAGCGACCGCGCGCTCGTCCCGTGCCGAGACGCACACGCTCGACTACACCTTCCCCACTGACAGCGCGGCCAGCGGTGCCGTGCGTGACACGCTGGCCGCGCACGGGCTCGACAGCGCATTTTCCGACCTCTTTGAGATGCGCATCGGCCGCGTGCGCACGAGCACGGACTACCAAAACACCGTAAAATTCCCCGCCTTGCAGCGCACCATCGATGCCATGCCCGTCTCCGACGAGCGCCAGCAGCTGCAATACATGCTGGAGGCCGTGGGCTACCCGCACCTCATCGCGCTCAGCAGCTATAACCACCTGCTGGCCGCGGCCGGTCTGCCGGAGCTGACGCTTGCGGACGATGAGGCCGCAGTTTACTGCGACAGTGATGTCTCCCTGGCCAGCCGCACGGCGCTGATCAACCGCCTGATCGCGGAGGGCTCGTCCATCACGATCGATGGTGCGCCGTTCACGCTCGTGGGGCAGGTGCAGTCGGTGAGCGTCGTCACCGACCGGTCGATCACGATGTCGTTCGCGCTCATCGTGCCGGATGCGGTGTTTGAACACTACACGCAGGGCGACTATGACGTCTACCTCGACGGCGTGCTCGCCCCGTCCATGACGGAGGGCAAGAGCCTCATGAACGCCATCGCGGACATGAACGCGCTGCTCGACCCGCTCGGTTTGAAATACGAGAGTTACCTGCAGAACCTCGGCCGCGAGCTGTTTTACATCGTCGCGGCAAGCTACCTGACCATTTACCTCGCCATCATCTTCCTCGTCGTGGCCAACACCATCATCGGCGTGCAGTTTCTCATGGGCCAGCAAAAGGCCGCGCGCCGCTACCGGACGCTCGTGCGCCTCGGCGCAGAGCATGACACGCTCTGCCGCGCAGCGAAGGCGCAGATCAACTGGTACTTCGGTCTGCCGGTCGGCGTGGCGGCGGTCAGCAGCCTGTTTGGCGTGCGCGCGCTCTTTTCCGGCATCCTCTCTGCCAGCGCACAGAGCGGCATGGCGGAAATGATGATCGCCGCCGGTGCTATGATTTTGCTGCTGTGTGTGGTAGAATGGCTGTACATGGCGGCCGTCAAGCGGTCCAGCAGCCGGTATCTGCTGGGGCTGATGGCGCCGGAACGCGAAGAATAACGCACACAGAAAGGGGGCGGCGCGATGAAGCACATCGCCGTCGTGGAGGATGAGGCGCTCATGCGCGAGGAGCTGGCGGACATGCTGCGCCGGGCGGGCTACGCCGTCACGGAGGTCACGGACTTTGCGGACGTGACCGGGCAGCTGCTCGCGCTCGCCCCCGATCTGCTGCTGCTGGACCTGAATCTGCCGGAGGTGAGCGGTTTTCAGATCTGCCGCGATATCAAGCAGCGCAGCGCCCTGCCGGTGCTGGTGCTGACCTCGCGCGACCAGCTGCGCGACGAGGTGCACGCGCTCGAGCTCGGGGCGGACGAATACCTCACCAAGCCCTATCGAAAGGAGCGGCTGCTGGCGCGCATCGGCAACGTGCTCAAGCGCTATGAGGGGCGGCCGAATCTGCTCGAGGGGGCGGACTTTCTGCTCGACCGGCAGACCTACACGCTCTACATCCACAATCAGTCCGTCGTCCTGCCGCCGAATCAGGGTAAGCTGCTCGAGACACTGCTGGCGCACGGCGGGCAGACCGTCGCAAAAAACGACCTGAGCCGTGCGCTCTGGGGCACGACGGAATTCATCGATGAAAATGCGCTGCAGGTCAACCTCACACGGCTGAAAAAGACGATGGCGTCCCTCGGCATGCGCCAGCAGCTCGTGTCCGTGCGCGGCGTCGGCTACCGCTTGGAGGTGCCGCATGAAGCGTAACGGAAGCCACCTGCGGCAGTACCTGCCGTGGCTGGGGCTGCTGCTGGGGGTGGACGCGCTCGCCGTGCTGCTGCTCTGGCTGGCGGACGCGCGGGCCTTCGCCGCCATGACGGCCGTGATCGTGCTGGCGACGGTGTTTCTGTTCGCCGGCGTGTGCGCGGTGCTCTGCGCGCGCTCGAAACGGCGGGAGCAGGCCTTCACGGCCTTTCTGACCACGCCGGACGCGGCGCACGAACAGGCGCTGTGCCGCCTGCTCTCCCCTGCTGAATCACGGAGCGCGCACCTGCTCGGCGAGACGCTGCGCGCGCAGCAGCAGACCATCGCGCAATTACAGGCACAGATGGACGACTACGAAAACTACGTGGAGCTCTGGGCGCACGAGGTGAAAACGCCGCTGGCACTGCTGACGCTCGTGCTCGACAACCGGCGCGACACGCTGCCGGAGGCCGTGGGCTTTAAGCTCGACTACGTGCGCAACCGGATGCAGGCGTTCATCGACCAGATGCTCTACTACGCACGTCTGCGCGGCGCGCGGCGCGACTACCGCTTCGAGCGGCTGGCGCTGCGCAGCTGCATCGACGAGGTGCTCGACGATTACCGCCCGCTGCTGGAGGAAAAACACTTCCGGGTCGAGCTCCGGCTTGCGGACGAGACAGTATTTTCCGACCGGCGCGGGCTGTGCTTCCTGCTCGGGCAGGTCGTGAGCAACAGCGTGAAGTATGCGCTCGAAAAGCCGGTGCTGACCTTTTCACTGGAAAACGGCGGCACGGCGACCGTCCTGTCCATCCGCGACAACGGCCCGGGCGTGCGCGCGTGCGACCTGCCGTATGTGTTTGAAAAAGGCTTCACCGGAGACTCCGGCCACGAGAAGAACAAGGCCACCGGCATGGGGCTCTACCTCGCGCGCGAGGTCGCGAAGGATCTGGGGCTCACGCTCACCGCCGCATCCGACTGGGGCGCGGGGTTTGCGGTGCGGGTCTCGTTCCCGGTCGTAGAAGAATAAAGGTCCGAAAGGCGGCGCCGCTGTTCGCGGTGCCGCCTTTTTCGCGCACAAAAAGCCGTCGCCCCACCACGCAAAATGCCCCGGCAGCCGAAGCTGCCGGGGCAAAGGGGGGATGCGACATCTAACGGGCGGTACGTCAGACGATGTTATACTTCTTGAGCAGATCCACCACGACGTTGTTGACCAGCGGCTCCTTGACGAGGTCGAGCAGCGGCAGCACCGACGGGAGCAGGAACTCCAGCGGCTTCTTGCCGTCGAGCAGCTTGCTGGTGGCGTAGAGCAGGTCGCGGATATCATACACGCTGCCCCAGACTTCCGGCACGCCACGGTCGACGTTGCAGAGCGTGTAGACCGCTTCCATCGCGGTGCGGATGGAGTACTCGGTGGTGAACACGGTGTCGCGCGGGGTATCGGCGAACTGGCCGACGAACGCAAGGTTGACGGAACCGTCGGGCACGACCTTCGGGCGGTCGCCTTCGGCTCTGGGCTCAAAGAACGTGGTGACGTAAGGCATCATGCACGGCGTGGTGTTGCATTCGTTCGTGGCCAGATCCATGATCTGATCCTCGGGGATGCCGATGTGGTACAGCCACTCTGCCGCCAGCTCGATGCCGGTGCAGTCGCACATATTCTTCTTGATGAAGTCGCCCTTGTCGTCCCAGCAGTTGAGGCCGTAGACCCAGATCAGGCAGTGGTCCTTCGGCTGCTCCTGGAACTGGCCCTGACGGTTGATGGTCCAGCTGATGAGCCAGCTCGAATCGCGGCAGGTGACGATGCCGCCGGTGACGACCTTGCCGGACAGCGGGTCGCGCTTGCAGATCTTCTGGATCGCATCGAGGATCTGCTTGTTGGCCGTGTCAACGGTCCAGGACTCCCAGCTGGTCTCCTTGATGTCCTTGAAGAACTTCTCGGGACGGCCGAACGCCGGATCCTGCGCGGCGAGCTTCTTCCACATCTCGACGGACGGGCCTTCGCCGTTCTTGACCTTCACGACCGGCGCGTGGGTGTTGTCGCCGTAAGCGGACGCGTCACCCTGGCAGCCGTTGGTGCAGATGACGAGATCGTTCTCGGTCAGCTCGATGACTTTCTCCACGCCGCCCTGCGTGTACTCGATCTTCTTGGCGACCTTCTTGTCCTCGGTGCAGTCGCAGACAATGTTCGTGACCGTGGTGTCGAAGAGCACCTTTCCGCCGTGGTCGGTGATGTATTTGCACATCGGGAGGATCATGGACTCATACTGGTTGTAGCGGGTGAAACGCAGCGCGCTCAGATCCGGCAGACCGTCGATGTGGTGGATGTAGCGCTGCAGGTAGAGCTTCATCTCGAGGGCGCTGTGCCACTTCTCGAACGCGAACATGGTCTGCCAGTAGGTCCAGAAGTTCGTGGCGTAGAACTCATCATCGAACACGTCGTCGATCTTCTTGTCCTCGAGGGACTTGTTGGTCGCCATGAACAGCTTCAGCAGCTGGGTGGCAGCGCCGGGCGTCAGGCCGTACTTGCGGTCGGTGTGGGCGTCCTGGCCCTGCTTCTCGGTGACGCGGCACAGGGAGAAGTTCGGGTCTTCCTTGTTGAGGTAGTAGTACTCGGAGAAGATCGTCTCGCCCGGATTCACGATCGACGGGATGGACTTGAACAGATCCCACATGCACTCGAAGTGGTTGTCCATCTCACGGCCGCCGCGCATGATGAAGCCCTTGGTCGCATCGTAGATACCGTCGCAGGAGCCGCCGGCCACGGGCAGGTGCTCAAAGAGCGTGATGTGCTCGCCGGGCATCTGCGCATCGCGGATCAGGAAGCAGGCCGCCGCCAGACCGGCCAGGCCGGTGCCGACGACATAAGCCGACTTATTCTCGATGCCTTCAGGTTTTTTCGGCGTTGCAAACGCCTCATAGTTACCGCTGCTGTAATACATTCTGTGTACCTCCCATTCATGATGTGTTTTCCGTATTTTTGTGCAGTCCGCTGCACGAGTTTCTTCTGTTATGGTCACTAACACTTGCCTCCAAAAAAAGAAGCAGCTTCGTTTGACAATTATCAATATAGCGGATTTCACCATCTTTACTGCACCATTTGTTACGCAACTGGCGATAATTAAACATAACCACTTGGTTTCGTTGAATGTCACTAAATTGACGATTCAGTATTGTGCGAATTGACTGTTTTTTGCCGTTCGTCCAGTTGAAATGTGTGAAATAGCACAAAAATAAGCTGCCAAAAAGCAAGAATTTGCTTTTTGGCAGCCTGAAATTGGTCGTTTATCAAACTGCGAGTCAAGCTATAAATTGGCCATTCCCTCGAGAGCGGCGCGATCTAGCACATAAATCTTGCCGCGGCCGGTTTGCAGAAGACCCATCTGACGCATGCCCTCCAGCTCCCTGCTGATGACCTCGCGCGTGGTGCCGAGGTGGTGGGAGATCTCTTCGTGGGTAATGCGCGCGAAGCCGTCCTCGGGGTGCGCGTCGGCCTTTTCGAGCACGACGCGGGCGATACAGCTGCGCAGCGGATGGAAAAAATAATACTCAATGTTATTGAGCACAGTCTGGACATTGCGCGCCTGCGTACGCTGCAGAAACTGCTGCACAGCCGATGACTCGGCGCACAGCGGGCGCAGCGCAACAATGTTGATATAGGCAAACACGGCATCGCTGCTCGCCTGCAGGATGGGGACCGTGTCGCCCGGCACCGCGCTGTCGAGCGTATTGAGCACGCAGCAGCCGCCGCTGACGATCGACATGAGCGTGATCTCCCGGCCGGTATCCGTCGCAATGAACAAACGCAGCCCGCCCGAGAGCACGAGAAACAAGCCGTTTTTCTCCGGCATGGAAAAAATCACATTGTCCCCCGCGCGATACGATCGGACGATCGTATTCAGGCGCAGCATCTGCTGCTGGGAGCCCGTCAGTGCATCCCAAAACGGCAGACACACCGTAAAGTCATAGGAACGCTTGTTTTTATTCTTATCCGTGCCGCTCACCTCCGTGTGACCGTGTGATTTCATATATGTTAGCAGATCTAACACATAGCCGCAAAAAAAAGAAATCTCTCTTCTCACATATTATCAAACTGGTACGCCCATACCGTATCATTTGTTACACACAAGGTGCCTTTTCAGTTTTTATTGTACAGTGCAAAAGTATTCGGTTCATTTTTGATATAGTTCACGAGCAGCTCGCCGGTAAACTGGACCACATCGACCGGTGAGACACCGAACGACATATTTTCATAGATCGTCGTGCCGGTATAAGCGTTGAGCAGACACTGATACACCGCATAAATATTCACATCCGGGCGGATGGAGCCGTCGGCTACGCCCTCACGCAGCGCCTTAAGCGCCGGAACGGGGATCTCCTTGTCATAATACTTCCAGAACACATTATTGACGTCACTGCCTGTGTTCTTCTCGGAGTACGCAGAAAACATCTCACGCGTGTAGTCATACCATTCCGGCTGTGCATCGTAAATGCTGAAATAGATATGCATACAGACAACAAACTTCTCGTACCCGGTCTTGCACGTGGCGGCCTCGCGTGCGTACTGCTCCATGAAATCGGCAAAAAACGTGGCCAGCGCATCGCGCCAGGCTGCAAATACGAGCGCGTCCTTATTGCGGAAATAACGGTACAGCGACGTCGGCGTCAGGCCAGCCGCCTCAGCAATGCGGCTGATGGGAGTCGCTGAGATGCCGTCGGCAATGAAGAGCATCTGTGCCGTATGGATCACCCGGCGGATGTTGTATTCGCGTTCCTCACTGCGTTTCATGAGCTGCCCCTCCCTACGCAAAGTTGCTTACAGTATGCCATGTTTCCGTGCCGTTTGCAACCGGAAATGTGCTTCGTGTGGAAACATTTGTGCCTTGCGCGGTGCCGCGATGCGTGGTATGCTCACGGCAGACAGAGAGATTCCTCCCCCGCCGGAGCGGATGTTTTGGCCTCGACGTAAGTCGGGGTCTTTTTTTATGGCCGGTAAAACCGGCCATAAAAAAAGACCGGATCTCATTCGAGGCGGGCCTTCCCCCTCGAGCTCCCCCGCGGCTCTGTCTCTTTCCCTCGGCCGCAGCTTTTGAACCACCATAGCCAAGCCATTCTCATACGGTGCAACCGGACATAAAAAGACCGGATCTCATTCGAGGCGGGCCTTCCCCCTCGAGCTCCCCCGCGGCTCTGTCTCTTTACCCTCGGTCGCAGCTTTTGAACCACCATAGCCAAGCCATTCTCATACGGTGCAACCGGACATAAAAAAGACCGGATCTCATTCGAGGCGGGCCTTCCCCCCTCGAGCTCCCCCGCGGCTCTGTCTCTTTACCCTCGGCCGCAGCCATAGTATAAAACAGCAAAAAAGAGCACCCTGCCGAAGCAGAGTGCTCTTGCTTTTCTGGTTATTCTGTATCCTTTGTTTTGCAGTAAGAGCCTTACAGCCGGAACGAATCAGGCATTCTCGGCTTTCTTGGCCTTGGCCTGCGCTGCGAGTGCCTTGCTGCCCTCGACGACGAGGTCAATGGCAAGGATGACCAGCAGGATAGCCAGGATCGCGCGGATGTAGCACCATGCAAGGCCGGTGCCGCCGGCGATGATGGCAGTGATCTGGGACTTGATGGTGAAGACCAGAGACGTCAGCGTCACGAGGATCATGAAAATCATCGGGAAGTAGAACATCTTGTTGTTTCTGCCCATCTTGCCGAGCCATGCGGCGACGGCCAGCAGGCCGAGGCCGGCCAGGAGCTGGTTGGCAGCGCCGAACAGGGGCCAGATCTTCGCATAACCGGTCATGCCGAGGGCAATGCCGAGCACGACGGTGATCGCGGTGGAGACATACGGATTGCAGAGAACCTTGCGCGCGCCGGTAACGGTCGCATCGCCGGCCTTCTCACCGGGCTTGAGCCAGAATTCCTGGAACATGTAGCGAGCCAGACGGGTCGCGGTGTCCAGAGAGGTCAGGCAGAACACGGACACGGCCAGGACCATCAGCGTGTAGGTGACGGACACGGCGCCGGAGCCGAAGATCTTGCCGAGCATCTGGGACAGGCCGGTCGCGAACACGACGGTCGGGGTGACGGTCGTGCCGGCTTTGTAATCCTGCCAGATGTACGCAACAGCGCACAGGGAGACGATCGCGAGCACGCACTCAATGAGCATGCCGCCGTAGGCGATGGGCTGCGCGTCCTTCTCATTGTTGAGCTGCTTGGCCGTCGTGCCGGAACCAACGAGGGAGTGGAAGCCGGAGATGGCGCCGCAGGCAATGGTAACGAACAGAGCCGGGAACATATAGCCAAGGGAGCTGCCCGTCGGGGCGACGGTGTCTTTGAAGCCGGTGAACGCAGGCATATCCAGCGTCGGGTGGCAGCCGATGACACCGATGATCGCGAGGATCATCATCGCGTACAGCAGGAACGAGCTGAGGTAGTCACGCGGCTGGAGCAGGATCCACACAGGCGTGACGGAAGCGACCAGAATGTAGATGCCGCAGATGATCATCCAGGTCTGGTAGCTCAGGTAGATCGGATGCCACTTGATGCCAAGCCACATCACCAAGGCAATGGCCACAACACCGATGACCGTGGACACGCCGATCGGCGCATTTCTGCGGTACACAAAGAAACCGAAGAAGATAGCCAGGACGATGAACAGCAGCGAGATGATCGCCGTCGTGGCGTTGGCCGCGGAAGCAGCCACATCCACGACCCCATCCACATAGGTGGCCTTGAACGTATTGGCAACGATGGACGCGAACGCGGCCACGACCAGGATCAGGGTCAGGTAAGAGAAGATGAGGAACAGGCGCTTGGCCTTCTTGCTGATGCTGGTCTCGACAACGGTGCCGATGGACTGGCCGTTATTGCGGACAGAGGCAAACAGCGCGCCGTAGTCATGCACACCACCGAAGAAGATGCCGCCGATGAGCACCCACAGCAGCACCGGGACCCAACCGAAAACAGCGGCCTGGATCGGGCCGTTGATCGGGCCGGCGCCCGCGATGGAGGAGAAGTGGTGGCCCATAAGGACAGGGGCCTTTGCGGGGCAGTAGTCCATGCCGTCTTCCAGCTCGTGAGCCGGGGTGGAACGGGACGGGTCGATACCCCACTGTTTGGACAGCCATCCGCCGTAGAACACATAGCCCAGGGCGAGAATGACAATACCAATAATCAGAATTACAGCAGCATTCATTGAATTAACTCCCTTCTTTCATATTCTTAAACAGTGTTGTCTTCAACAACTGTGCTGTACTGCGTCCGCTGCCGTTGGCAGCCGTTTTGCCGGTGCTCAGCTCCGCAACGCCGGTGTGGTAATCCATCCAGCCGTGGAAGGCGAGCTTGAAGCTCTTATAAATACGTGTGCGGCGCAGGGCACGCAGCGCATCCGGCTCACAGGTGTCACACAAAAAGATCGCCGTGATATAAGAGCACATATGGTTCGGACCCGGCTCGATCCGCTGCAGGCCGTCAACACGCGCCTGCTCACGGCACTGCTCGAAGATCTCCTTCGTGAGCACGGGCACCGAGAAAATGTAGACATATTCGTTGTTGTCGGCCTCCCAGAGCTTGGCGGCCTTGACCAGAACATATTTCTCAGAGTGGATGTGCAGCCCGGCCTCTGCGACCAAATGGCCCTTCGGCTCCTCGTGGCGCACAACATCAAAATATCCCGAATAACTGTGGCACAGTTTGTCGAGCGCTTCTTCGCGGGTCATTCGCTGTCCTCCCCGTTCGATGCAGAATTTTCATAGTATGCTTTCATGCAGGTCATGAACAAACTAAGAACAAAGTGTAAACACATTGCTAAGATTATGATAGCGCGCACACCAGAATCTTTCAAGTGAAAAGAATGACAAATATCCGGTTTCTTTTTTGTCGACTTTTCATAAGCATTGCACAAAAACACCGAAAGATGTTATGTTATGTAAACCGTTTTCGTTCAAATCATACAAGTCTGGTGGGGAACGCAATCTCATGATTTTTCAGCAAAAACATTTGTGAGTCATGAAATTGACGAACTTTTCTTCTGTTTTGCTCATCATTATGTAAACCATGCACAAAACGTGAATTTCTGCCGTGTTAAGAGGCAGGAATTTCGTCGAAAAATGATTGACAGACGGAATGATTCCTGATACAATGAGGCGTCTCAATTGGAATGATCTTCAGAGTCTTTCCGAAGCAAGATGCGACCGCCGCCGTGCCCCGCACGCCGGCCAAGGCCATACGGACAGCCGGGTCGAATGCCGCAAACCGCACACATGTGCGGTGGCAACTTCTGTTGCCTTATTGATTGAGTTAAAAGCTCAAGTTTTATAAGTTGGTCACTTAAAACCAGGCTGCTTTCAGCATCCAAACTTGTGAAATGGTCAATAAGAGTAGTAAAAGTAATCTTTGCTATATAGACTCTCAAGACACGACATTCTGTTGGGAACGGTGTGCACGGGCCGGACGCGGCTGCGTGCCGACGTGCGCCAATCGGATTTGTCTCGCTCACAAGCGCCGCTGCTGACTTTGCAGCGGCGTTTTTTGTGCCTGAAGGGGGACATCAACCATGAAAAAAGTCATTGAGCTCCGGGGCGTCACCAAACAATTTGACGGCGAAACCGTTCTCGACAGCATCGACCTCGACATCTACGACAACGAATTCCTCACGCTGCTCGGCCCCTCCGGCTGCGGCAAGACCACGACCCTGCGCATGATCGGCGGCTTTGAAACGCCCGATCAGGGGGACATTCTCTTCCTCGGAGAGCGCATCAACGACATTCCGCCGCACAAGCGCAACATCAACACCGTCTTTCAGCGCTATGCCCTCTTCCCCCACCTGAACGTGTTTGAAAATGTTGCCTTCCCGCTGCGCGAGCAGAAGCTGCCGCGCGACGAGATCGAGCAGAAGGTCAACGAGATGCTTGCGCTCGTCAAGCTCACGGGCTTTGAGCGGCGCAACGTCACGCGTCTGTCCGGCGGCCAGCAGCAGCGCGTCGCCATCGCGCGTGCACTCGTAAGCCGTCCGCGCGTGCTGCTGCTCGACGAGCCGCTCGCCGCGCTCGACCTGAAGCTGCGCAAGGACATGCAGCAGGAGCTCAAGAACATCCAGAAGGCCACCGGCATCACGTTCGTATTCGTCACGCACGATCAGGAGGAGGCGCTGAGCATGTCCGACACCATCGTCGTCATGTCGGAAGGGCGCATCCAGCAGATCGGCACGCCGATCGATATTTATAATGAGCCGGAAAACGCTTTCGTGGCCGACTTCATCGGTGAGAGCAACATCGTCGACGGCATTATGCGCAAGGATTTCAGCGTCACGTTCTCGGGCCACACGTTCACGTGCGTGGACAAGGGCTTTGCCAAAAACGAGAATGTCGATGTCGTCATCCGTCCGGAGGATGTGGACATCGTGCCCATCGAGCAGGGCATGCTGCGCGGCACGGTCACGTCCATCACGTTCATGGGCGTGCACTATGAGATCATCATCGACATCAACGGCTTCAAGTGGATGATCCAGACGACGGACTATGTTGACGAGGGCGCGGAGGTCGGCCTTTATATCGAGCCCGACGCCATCCACATCATGAAAAAGTCCGAGTATTCGGGCATGTACGGCGACTACTCCTCGTTCAGCAACGAGCTGGACGAGCTCTCGGACGCGGAAAGTGAGCCGGACGAATGAGCAGCCGCATCCGCACCGAAAACCGCCGCGCCTCGCTGGCGCAGCGTCTGGCGCTCGCACCGTATTCCGTGTGGGCGGTCATCTTCGTGGCCGTGCCGCTCGTATTCGTGGCCTACTATGCGTTCACGGATGAGAGCTTCCGGTTCACGACCGAAAACCTGACGAAATTCTTCACCGCCGTGAGCACGATCACCGACGACAGCGGCGCCACGCGCGAGGTACACACCTACCTGCTCATCTTCTGGCGCTCGGTGAAGCTGGCTGTCATCTCCACGGCCGTCTGCCTGCTCATGGGCTACCCCATCGCATATATCATCGCCCGCGCCGCCCCGCGCACGCAAAAGACGATCATCACGCTCATCATGATCCCGATGTGGATGAACTTCCTCATCCGCACCTACGCGTGGATGACCATCCTGCAGGACACGGGCCTGCTCAACGCGCTCTTTTCCGCGCTGCATCTCGGGCAGGCGCACATCATCGGCACGGAGGCCGCCGTCGTCATCGGTATGGTCTACGACTACTTCCCGTATATGATCCTGCCGATCTACTCGGTCATGGCCAAGATGGACACACGCCTGATCGAGGCCGCGCGCGACCTCGGCTGCAACAGTCTCGGCGTGCTGCGCCGGGTCATCTTCCCGCTGAGCCTGCCGGGCGTCGTGTCCGGCATCACGATGGTGCTCATCCCGTCGATCAGCACCTTTTATATCTCGCAGAAGCTCGGCAACGGCAAGTTCTTCCTCATCGGCGACGCCATTGAGGGGCAGTACGTGGCCAACAACCTGCACTTTGCCGCCGCCATTGCCTTCATCCTCATGCTGATCCTGCTGGCGGCCATGGCGCTGATGAAGCGCGGCACGAACAAGCGCGTCTACGGAGGTGTGTGATATGAAACGAGCTGCAAAAATCTACACCGCCCTCATCTTCGTGTTTCTGTTTGCGCCGATCGCGATCCTGCTGGTGTTCTCGTTCAACGACGCAAAGAGCCTGTCGGTCTTTTCCGGCTTCTCATTGAAATGGTATTACGAGCTGTTTCGTGACGCCGAAACGCTCAACGCACTCAAAAACACGCTCATCCTCGCCGTGATCGCATCGATCGTCTCGACCGTGATGGGCACGGCCGCCGCCGTTGGCATGAATAAGCTGCGCAGCAAATATCTGCGCGCCGCGCTCGACACCGCGACCGACATCCCCATGATGAATCCGGATATCATTACCGGCATCTCGCTCATGCTCATGTTCGTGTTCTTCGGACGGCTGCTCGGCGCGACCACGAGTCTCGGCTTCTGGTCAATGCTCGCGGCGCACATCACGTTCTGTCTGCCGTATGTCATCATGCAGGTGCTGCCGAAGCTGCAGCAGATGGACCGCGCGCTGCCTGAGGCCGCAATGGACCTCGGCTGCACGCCGGCGCGCGCTTTCTTCCGTGTGGAGGTGCCGGAGATCCTGCCCGGCATCATCACTGGCATGATCATGGCCTTCACGCTCTCGCTCGACGACTTCGTCATCAGCTACTTCACGCAGGGCAGCGGATTCCAGACGCTCCCGATCCGCATCTACAACATGACGAAAAAGACCGTCACGCCGAAGATGTACGCACTGGCGACGATCATCTTCTTCGTCATTCTTGCGCTGCTGCTGCTGACCAACCTCGTCGACGAGGACGACACGCAGCGTATCCGCGACGCCCGCCGCGCCAAGCGCGAGGGCAAGCCCGCCCGTTCCGCACGCAGCGGCGGCAGCCGCCGTCCCGTGCGCGCCGCCGTCGGCATCCTGACGGCCGCCGCACTGCTCATCGCCGGCATCAGCATCTACAGCAGCCGGCAGGAGACGCGCGTGCTCAACGTCTACAACTGGGGCGAATACATCTCCGACGGCTCGGACGATTCGCTCAACACCATTGCGGCGTTCGAGGAGTGGTACAAAGCGACCTACGGCGTACCCGTCAAGGTCAACTACGACACCTACGCCAGCAACGAGGACATGTATGCAAAGCTCAAGAGCGGCGCCGTGAGCTACGATGTCATCATCCCGTCGGACTATATGATCGCGCGCATGGAGTCTGAGGATATGCTTCTGCCGCTCAATTACGACAACATCCCGAACTACCAGTATATCTCCGAGGACTTCCGCAGCCTATACTATGACCCGGACAACACCTACACCGTGCCGTATACCTATGGCATCGTGGGCGTGATCTACAACGCAAACGTCGTTGATGAGGCCGACACAGGCAGCTGGGATCTCATGTGGAACCCGAAGTACGCCGGCAATATCCTGCAGTACAACAATGCACGCGACGCGCTCGGCACGGCCATGTACCGCGCCGGCATCGATGTCAACACCACCAACCACGCTGCGTGGGAGCAGGCGCTGCAGGCACTCGTTGACCAGCGTCCGCTCGTCAAGAGCTACGTCATGGACGAGATCTACAATATGATGGAGTCCGGAGAGGCCGCCGTCGCATCCTACTATGCGGGCGATTACTTCACGATGTGCGACGCGCAGGCGGAAAACGTCGATCTGCAGTTTTACTACCCCGACGAGACGAACTACTTCATCGACGCCATGTGCATCCCATCCTGCTGTCAGGACCAGGAGCTGGCTGAATGTTTCATCAACTTCATGCTCAGCCGCGAGGCAGCCGTCGCCAACGCCGAATATATCTACTACGCCTCACCGAACCGGCTCGTGTACGAAGACCCGGAATACATCGAGGACATGGGCGAGGACACGATGGACATCCTCTACCCCGGCATCGGCTCGTTCCGCGACGAATACAACCGCAGCGCCTACCGCAACCTCGATCAGGACACGCTGACCTTTGTCAACAGCCTCTGGGAGACGCTCAAGATCAATTAAACACCGCGTCCAACCCCGCTCCGGTGCCCGGAGCGGGGTTCGGACTATCAAAAGGGTCTTCCTTTTTGCCGGGAGAACACGCTTTTGCAGATGCGCGCGCAAATGCAATGAGGTTTTCTGCAAGCTGATAGGAAATTATACAAATTTGGTCTTGATTCCTGGCTGCGCTTCCCTTATGATATGTCTTTGGATTTTTACGCATTTCGAACAAAAGGTGAGGAAATTATGCAGGCAATGACCAAACAGCGGCATATGGACATGCTCAACGGGCCGCTCTGGAGCAAGCTCCCGCGCTACGCCCTTCCGGTCGCGGCGACCGGCATTCTCGGGCAACTGTTCAACGCGGCCGACGTCGCCGTCGTCGGCAACTTCACGGGTGAGCTGCGCACGGTCGCCGTGGCCGCTGTCGGCGCAAACAGTCCGGTCATCGGGCTGCTGCTGAATCTGTTCATCGGCATCGCACTCGGCGCAAACGTCGTCATCGCCAACGCCATCGGCCGCGGTGACCGCGAGACCGTGCACCGCGCCGTGCACACCTCCATCGTCACGGCGCTCGTCGGCGGCGTGCTCGTGGCGCTCTTCGGGCAGCTGATCGCGGGCGGTCTCATGGGTCTGCTCAATGTGCCGGAGGATGTGTATCCGCTCGCGCTGTCCTACCTGCGCATCTACCTGCTGGGCATGCCGGTCATCCTGCTCTATAACTTTGAGGCCGCCATTTTCCGCAGCATCGGCGACACGAAGATGCCGCTGGCCGCGCTGACGGTCTCCGGCATTCTGAACGTGATCCTCAACCTGTTTTTCGTCATCGTGCTCAAGATGAACGTCAACGGCGTCGCCATCGCAACGGTGCTCTCGAACGCAGTCAGCTCCGTGCTGCTACTGCGCCGTCTGCTGCACGGCGACCTTGTGCGCGTCGAGCTGCGGGAGCTGCGCATCGACCGCAACGCATTCAACAAGATCATGCGCATCGGCCTGCCGGCCGGCATCCAGACCGCCATTTTCTCGCTGTCGAACATCATCATCCAGTCGGCCATCAACAGCCTCGGCACGGTCGTCATGGCCGCCTCGAGCGCAGCATTCAACATCGAGATCATCGCCTACGACGTGCTCAACTCCTTCAGTCAGGCGTGCACGACCTTCGTCGGCCAGAACTACGGTGCCGGCAAGATCGACCGCTGCAAGAAGACGATGTTTCTGTGCCTCATCGAGGACTTCATTGCCTCTGCGGTCGCCATCGCGCTCGTACTGCTGACGGGCAAATACCTGCTGGCCATCTTCAACAACGACCCGCAGGTCATCGAGATCGGCTACAGCCGCCTGCTCATTCTCTTCGGGTCGTACATTTTCAGCCTGACGTATGAGATCCTGTCGGGCTATCTGCGCGGCTTCGGCATCTCGCTCGCCCCGGCCATTCTGACGCTCTTCGGCGTTTGCGGCGTGCGTATCTTCTGGATCAACACCGTGTTCCCGCTGCACCACACGTTCCGGTCAATCATGCTCGTGTATCCGATCAGCCTCGCGACCACGGCCGTGCTCATCTTCATTGCGCTGCTCATCTACCGGCCGTCGCGCCGGTTTGCCGCCCGCAGCGGCGAACAGACGCAGGCGTGACGCCTGCAAACGCAAGCACCCCCTCGGGCTGAGCCCGAGGGGGTGCTTGCGTTTTCCGCTTCTGACAGAGACGGGTAATCTCCCATCCTCGGCTCCGGCGTAAAAAAGCGCACACACCCGCGGGTGTGTGCGCTTTTTCTGTCTGTATTCACGCGCCAAGATAGGCCTTCCGGACCTTATCATCGTGCAGCAGATCGTGTGCGCTGCCGGACATGGTGATGCGTCCGTTTTCGAGCACATAGGCACGGTCGGCGATGGCGAGCGCCATCTTCGCGTTCTGCTCCACGAGCAGGATCGTGATGCCCAGCTCATGCATCGTGCCGATGATGGAAAACACCTCCTGCACGAGCACGGGCGACAGGCCCATGGACGGCTCGTCCATGACGAGCTTCGGTGCGCTCATAATGGCGCGCCCCATGGCCAGCATCTGCTGCTCGCCGCCGGAGAGCGTGCCCGCGAGCTGCTTTGCGCGCTCCTTCAGACGCGGGAAGCGGGCATAGACCCGCTCGAGATCGTCCGCGATCGCCTTTTTGTCCTTGCGGAAATACGCGCCCATGGCAAGGTTCTCCGCCACGGTCATGCGCGTGAACACCTGCCGGCCCTCCGGCACGTGCGCAAGACCCATGGTGACGATGCGGCTGGGGTCCGTCTTGCGCAGGTCGTGCCCGTCGTAGATCACGGAGCCGCTCTTGATGGGCACGAGCCCGGTGATGGCGTGCAGCGTGGTGGTCTTGCCGGCGCCGTTGGCGCCGATGAGCGAGACGATCTCGCCGTCATTGACCTCCATGCTGATGCCGCGCAGCGCCTGCACGGCGCCGTAGGACACCTCCAGATCTTCAATCTTCAGCATCGTCGTCCGCCTCCTCTTCGCCGAGATACGCCTCGATGACCTCCTGATTGCTCGCGATCTCCTCCGGGAGTCCGGCAGCGATCGTCTGGCCGAAATTGATGACCTGGATGCGCTCACAGACGCGCATGACCAGGCTCATATCGTGCTCAATGAGCAGAATGGCCACATGGAACGTATCGCGGATGGTATTGATGCACGAGAGCAGCTCTGCCGTCTCGGTCGGGTTCATGCCAGCTGCCGGCTCGTCGAGCAGCAGCAGCTTCATGTTCGTTGCCAGCGCGCGGGCGATCTCCAGCTTGCGCTGCTGGCCGTAGGGCAGGCTGGACGCGAGCTGTCCGGCCTTGTCGTCCAGATGGACGATGCGCAGGTATTCCATGGCCTTTTCGGTCAGCTCCTGCTCCGTGTTCCAGTACTTTTTCGTGCGCAGGAGACTGTCGGCGAGGTTGTAGTGAATGTCCTTCGTGAAAGCGATCTTCACGTTATCAAGCACCGTCATGGCCTTGAACAGGCGGATGTTCTGGAACGTGCGGGCAATGCCGGCCTCTACGACCTGATAGGTCTGCTTGCCGTTGAGCTTCTGCCCGCAGAGGTAGAATGCACCCTCCGTCGGCACATACACACCGGTGAGCAGGTTGAAGACCGTGGTCTTGCCTGCACCGTTCGGGCCGATGAGTCCCATGAGCTCGCCCTCATGGATCTCCATATTAAAATCCGACACTGCCTTCAGGCCGCCGAAGGTGATGCCGAGGTGCTCCGCTTTGAGCACAACGGGTCTGGTATCGGTCATGCGTCGGCGCCTCCCTTCCTGGCCTTGGCCTTTTTCTTCCCGGCCAGACGGCCGTCGAACAGCAGCCGGTCGAGTGAAAATTCATACGTGCCCAGAATGCCTCTTGGACGGAAAATGATGACGACCAGCAGCACGAGCGCATAGATCAGCATCGGGAACTGAAACAGCGACTGCACAAAGCCCGGCAGCGCCGACACCCATGCGCCGTTTTTGATCTCATAGTTGAGCAGGTACATCGCGACGGCCGCCAGCACCGAGCCGGTCATGGAGCCCATACCGCCAAGCACCACGATGACGACGATGAAGGTCGAATTCCAGATCGAGGCGCTGGTGAACGTAAAGCTTGCCGTCGTGAGCGAGGAAAAGCACGTGGCATACAGTCCGCCGGCAAGACCCGCAAAGAACGCCGAGATGACGAACGTGAGGATCTTGTAATACGTCGTGTTCACGCCGGAGGCCGCCGCCGCGATCTCATCATCGCGGATGGCCTCAATGGCGCGGCCGTATTTCGAGCGGATGAATGTGCACATGAGCGCGATGCACAAAACGGTGATGCCCAGCACGAGCCACACATACTTTGCCTGCAGCGAGGTCGACAGCCCGAGGCCGTTGGCATAGAGCGAGGAGCTGGCCGTTCCGCTCGCCAGACCGTCACCACCGGCAAAAGGCAGGTTTGCGATGACGTTTTCGACGATGAGGCCGAAGCCGAGCGTCACGATGGCCAGATAGTCGCCGCGCAGACGCAGCGCCGGAATGCCCACGAGCAGTCCGAGCAGCCCTGCGAAAACGGCGCCGAGCAGACAGCAGCCGAGCACGACCAGAATGAGCTGGCCGGGCGCCGCCTTGGACGCCTCAAACACGCCCGCGCGCTCAAGCGCGAGCGAGCTCAGCGCAGCAGTATACGCGCCGATGCCCGCAAAGCCCATGTGCCCAAGCGTGAGCTGGCCCAGATAGCCGAGCGTGAGGTTGAGCGACGTGCCGAGCAGGATGAAGATACACATCTGCCAGATGATCGGTACCAGCACGCGGCGATAGGTATTGTCCGGGAGCACCTGACCAAGCAGCAGCACCATGGCAAAGAGCAGCACGATCAGGCCGCAGTTGACGCCGGTACCGCGCAGTTTCTTTTTTTGCAGCGTATTCATACCTTCTCACCTACATTCTTTCCGAGGATGCCGGCCGGCTTGACCAGCAGCATCACGATCAGGATCAAAAACACCACGGCATTTGCCAGCGACGAGCTGATGTATGCCGTCACGAGCGCCTCGATGATGCCGACGACGATGCCGCCGAGCATGGCGCCCGGGATCAGGCCGATGCCGCCCATGACGGCTGCAACGAACGCCTTGAGGCCCAGCATGGACCCCATTGTCGTCGTCACGGTGTGATACTGCGCGCAGTACATCAGCGCCGCAACTGCCGCAAGCCCAGAGCCGATGGCAAACGTCGTCACGATCGTGCGGTTGACATTGATGCCCACAAGTGTGGACGCCTCCTTGTTCTCGGACACGGCGCGCATGGCGCGGCCGAGCTTCGTCTTCTGCACAAACAGCTGCAGCGCCGCCATAACGATGGCTGCGATGATGATCGTGACGACGGCCGCCATATTCACCGACACGCCGCCGATGGAGATCGGTGCCGTGCTGAAGATCTCGTCGGAGATCACGCGCGGGTTCGGTCCCATGGCCGGGATGGCCTGCGCGAGGTTTTCCAGCAGCAGGCTCATGGCGATCGCCGTGATGAGCGCCGACATGCTCGTGCCCTTGCGCCGCACCGGCCGGTAGGCCACCAGCTCGACCACAACGCCCACGAGCGCGCAGATCACGATCGCCGCAAGCACCCCCGTCCACGCCGGCAGCCCCATGCTGTGCAGCAGGATCGGCACGGTGAAATACAGCGTATAGCCGCCGACCATGATGAAGTCGCCGTGCGCAAAGTTGATGAGTCGGATAATGCCGTAAACCATCGTATAGCCGAGCGCCACGAGCGCATAGACGCTGCCGAGGCGCAGCCCGATGATGAGTTGCTGTAAAAAGTCAGTCATATTCTCTCCCTGCCTTTCGGTTTTTGCGCAGGTCAGCCGCGCCGGAATATTCGTGCGCGAAAGCGCCGGTCGGCGCTTTCGCGCAAAGGTCATTGCTTTGGATCGCGTCCGGTCCCGGCTGTATCGCCGGGGTCGGGTCAGCTCTGCGTCTTGACGAACTTCTGCACGAGCTTGCCGTCAGAGGGCGTGAAGGTCAGGATGGCCACGCTCTTTTCCGGTGTGCCGGTCTCGTCAAGGGTCATGTCGCCGGTGACGCCGACATAGTGCATACCGCTCATCGCGTCGCGGATGGCCTCGTGATCGATGCTTCCGGCCTTCTCAATGGCCTGCTTGACCATATACATGGCGTCATACGCCAGAGCGCCGAGGGCGTTCATGGATTCCGAGCCGTACTTTTCCGTGTAGTTCTTGACGTAGGACTGCACGATCTCAGAGCTGTCCTCCGGGGAGTAGTGGTTGGTGAAGTAGACATTCTCATAAGCGCTCAGGTCGCCGGTGGTGTAGTCCTGCGTGCCGTCAAAGCCGTCGCAGCCCATGATCGCGCCCTTGAAGCCGGCCTCACGGGCCTGCGGGATGATTTTCGGGCCGACCGCATCGTAGTAATACGGGGCAAAGAGCATATCCGCGCCGGAGGCTGCGATGGTCGCCAGCTGCGAGGAGAAGTCCACGGCGCCGGTGTCGGACGAGGACTGCTCGCAGACGATCTCGATGCCGTATTTCTCGGCCGCCTTCACGAACGAGTCGTGCAGGCCGGAGGAGTAGGTGTCGCCGGTTGCGTACAGGACCGCGGCTTTTGTCCAGCCCTGATCCTTGGCGTAGGCCGCGACCATCTCGCCCTGGAAGCTGTCCTTGAAGCAGGAGCGGAACACATAGTCGTCCGTGGTGGTGATGGAATCTGCCGTGGAGCTCGGCGTGACGAGCACGATGCCCTCATCGTCGGCCAGACTCGTGATCGCGGACGTGCAGCTCGAGAGCGTTGCGCCGATGATGGCCGCCGCGCCCTCGCTGAGCAGCGAGTTGAAGCCGGAAACCGCTTCTGCCGGCGTGCCCTGATCGTCCTTGGTGGAGAGCTTCACGGTCGCGCCGAGGATGCCGCCGTCGGCGTTGATCTCGTCGATCGCCATCTGGATGGAGTTCGTGATGGCCAGGCCGTAGGCCGCCTGTGCGCCGGTCACCGGGGTGATATTGCCGATGATGATCTCTTTGCCCGACAGATCGCCGTCGGCAGAATCATCTTTGGCGTCTTTTCCGCCTCCGCACGCTGCCAGTGAGAGCACCAGCATGACAGAGAGAAGCAATGCAGTCAATCGTTTCAGTTTCATGTTCATATCCTCCTATCTGAATGTTCGCCCGCCCGGTGGGTCCAGTTCCGTTTTTTGTGTTTTTTCCGTTTTTTGTGGGCGAAGGAAATAAAAAAAACGCAAGGGAGCACAACTTCTGTTCGAAGATGTGCTCCCTTGCACGCTCTTATTATAGGGGAAATCGCACGCAAAAATCAACGGCGATAACCGCCAAACTATTTGTTTTCTTAATCGATATATTTAGCAAAATTCATAAAAGCCTGTCTTTTTCCGTCTGAGCCTGCTCGAAGGCGTCCGCCTGCCCCGCCTCCGCCAGCGTGTGGCGCAGGCACGTCAGGCACGGCTCGGCGTCCCAGTCGCAGTACATATATTTACAGGCAAAGCACAGCGTTCTGGCCGCCGGATGCACCTTGCGCGTCTCCGAAGCGGGCGATGCCTGCTGCGGCTGCGCAGCCCGCTGATACCGGTCGATGCCCTGCTGCGCCAGCTGTGTGCTGCGCAGGCAGTCTGCGCACGGCTGCAGATCCCGATCATGGAATTTGTACTTACAGGCAATACATAATGTCTTGTTTTCCGTCATGGTGATCCCTCCATTCTCTGTTTGCCGGACCCGAACCCACTCCGGATGGTCTCAGTATATGCCGCCGTTTTGCGAATGTAAAGTGTGAGTTATACCTGAATTTTCAAGCGCCTTTCTTCTTTTTGTGTTTAAATAGCTAATGAATCCGCCATGCGGCGTACCGCGTTTGTGGAAAGCGGAAAAAGTGCATTTGCCCGCTTGACAAGCGATGATATTTGGGCGTATGCTTGCGCCAAGTTCAAAGCAGCAAACCACAGAAGCAGAGAAGTAAGCGAGGGTTTGCGTCTTTCTCAGAGAGCTGCCGGCCGGTGCGAGTGCATCAGAGACGACCTTGCCGAATGGACTGCAGAGGGCGGACGAGACGCCGTGAGGCGGTAAAGTCCGACGGGCTTTTCCCCCGTTACCAAGGAAAGGCGTGTGATGGCACGTCGCTGAGTGGGCGCATTGCGCCAATTTGGGTGGCACCGCAGAAGTTTTCCGACTTTTGTCCCAAAGATCAATTCCGTATTGGTCTTTCATGGACAAGGGTCGTTTTTTCTTGCCCGGAAAGGCCCCGCCGAAGGGAGCAGACATCATGGCAAACGAAAACATCCCCTATAAGATCTACCTGAATGAAGACGAAATGCCGCGCACATGGTATAACGTCCGCGCAGACATGAAGGTCAAGCCCGCGCCGCTGCGCAATCCCGCCACCGGCGCACCGATGGCGTTCGACGATCTGCGCCCCGTATTCTGCGACGAGCTCATCCGTCAGGAGCTTGACAACGACGACCGCGAGATCCCCATTCCGGACGAGATCCGTGACTTTTATAAGATGTACCGCCCGTCGCCGCTCGTGCGCGCCTACTGTCTGGAAAAGCAGCTGCAGACCCCGGCGAAAATCTACTACAAATTTGAAGGCAACAACACCTCCGGCTCGCACAAGCTCAACTCCGCCATCGCGCAGGCGTACTATGCCAAGCAGCAGGGGCTGCGCGGCGTCACGACTGAGACCGGCGCCGGCCAGTGGGGCACGGCGCTGTCGATGGCCTGCGCCTATCTGGGTCTCGACTGCAAGGTCTACATGGTCAAGTGCTCGTATGAGCAGAAGCCCTTCCGCCGCGAGGTGATGCGCACCTACGGCGCGTCCGTGACGCCGAGCCCGTCCACGGAGACGGAGATCGGCCGGCGCATCCTCGCCGAGCACCCCGGCACGACCGGCTCGCTCGGCTGCGCGATCAGCGAGGCCGTCGAGGTCGCCACCTCGACCCCTGGCTACCGCTACGTGCTCGGCAGCGTGCTCAATCAGGTGCTGCTGCACCAGTCGGTCATCGGTCTGGAGACGAAAACGGCGCTCGACAAATACGGCATCGTGCCGGACATCATCATCGGCTGCGCCGGCGGCGGCAGCAACCTCGGCGGCCTCATCTCCCCGTTTATGGGCGAGAAGCTGCGCGGCGAGCGCGACTATCGGTTCATCGCCGTCGAGCCCGCCTCCTGCCCGAGCCTCACGCGCGGCAGGTACGCCTACGACTTCTGCGACACCGGTAAGGTCTGCCCGCTGGCCAAGATGTACACGCTCGGCAGCGGCTTCATCCCCTCGCCGAACCACGCCGGCGGCCTGCGCTACCACGGCATGAGCTCCATCGTCTCGCAGCTGTACCACGACGGCTACATGGAAGCCCGCTCCGTCGAGCAGACGAAGGTGTTCGAGGCGGCCGAGCAGTTCGCGCGCATCGAAGGCATCCTGCCCGCGCCGGAGTCCAGCCACGCCATCCGCGTCGCCATCGACGAGGCCGTCAAGTGCCGCGAGACCGGCGAGGCCAAGACCATCGTCTTCGGTCTGACCGGCACCGGCTACTTCGACATGGCCGCGTATGAGAAGTTCCACAACGGCGAAATGAGCGATTTCATCCCCACCGACGCGCAGCTCGCCGAGAGCTTTGCATCCCTGCCGCAGGTGCCGGGCCTCGACAACTGAACGAACGTATACGACCGCCGCACGGCGGGTAAAATTTCAACAGTCAAGAACAAAGGAGATCGGATCATGGGTCTGAAAAACATTGAAAAAGCACAGGTGCTGCGCCTCGGCGACGAGGTCGAATACCAGCAGGGGCAGATCGTGAGCAAGACGCTCGCGCAAAACCGCGCCCTGAGCATGACGCTCTTCGCCTTCGAGCAGGACGAGGAGATCAGCACGCACACTGCCGACGGCGATGCGCTCGTCACCGTGCTCGACGGCACGGGCCGCTTCACCATCGACGGCGAGGCGCACCTCGTCTCCGCCGGGGAGAGCATCATCATGCCGGCGCACGTGCCGCACGCGGTCTATGGACAGACGCGCTTTAAGATGCTGCTGACCGTGATCGTGTAACGCGGGACATCCCCGCATATAAGGCCCCCGCACCGTTCGGTTTTCCGAACGGTGCGGGGGGTTGTTAATCAAGATAAAAGTCAAAGCTGACTGCCGCTCCCACGGACGCCCAAAATGCGACGCTGCTGTCTGAGAGGACCAGCTCCGGCAGATCGTTGGACGCCGCAAACACCCGCACAGTCAGATCGGCATACAGATTGTATTCCTCACATAAGCGACGAACTTCCGCCTCTTTCCCGCACAGCATTTGCTCAAGCTGCTGCAGCGGCTCATTCAAAGCTCGGCAGTCCATTTTCGGCAGTTCTGCGCTCCAGTATGCGTGCCGCAGCGTCGGGTAAGGCGGCGCTTCCGCCGGGAGAACTGTAAAGCCGGGCAGCACTTGCTCATCCGGCTCACGAATCTCCTTACCGCAGTGCTGCACCTTCCCTTTTCCGGGCGTCGGCGGGCATGACCTCGTGGGCAAAATGCCAAGGCCACGCGTGACCGCGTCCCGCTCAAAGTCTGTACCGTCGCGCTTTGTGAGCGTAAAAACCAGCCGGATCTGTGGTGTTTGTTTCATGTTCGCCTCCGTACATACGCTTTATACGCTTTGCGTGCGTTTCGCAGCATAAGAACACTCACAAGATAATACAGCGCAGCCGCAAGAAAAACAGATGCGAGGAATGCAAACATCGCTGTGTCCACTGCTTCAAGCACAGAATAGAGCAGGAATTCGGCCGCTGCAAGAAGCAGTGCCGCGATCAACAGCTGCACATGGAAGTGCTGGAAGTAGGCATTGCGCTCATCCTTTACGCGCGCATATGCAGCATCCATTTTCTCAGGGGCAGCTTCAAAGGCCGAAATACTCTTTGACACGATCTTCGAGCCCGACTTGCGATATCGCTGCTCTGCGTGGAAATAATCATTGAAGGCATAGTCATAGCGACGTCCGTCCACACTCCAAAACAGGAAAAATTCCTTGTGCGCGGGGGCTGATTTTCGAAAAATGAACTGCCACCGGCGCAGCTCGCAAAGCGTCCACCCCTGCTCCGCCATGGCAGAAAGCCAGCGCTCAACCTGATTGACCGTGGCCCGCGTATATGGATGAAAACATTTCTCTTTCGTCACGGGCATATCCGCTTCCCCCTGTCGCGCAATTGATTATGCTACGTGCAATCAATTTAGAATCATTATACGCAGCCAGACATGGTCTGTCAAACATATGGAAATGCAAACCCCGGGCACACAGCTGAAAACCTGTGTGCCCGGGGTTTGTCATTGAGCGATCATCCCACGCACGGCTGCGTCGGGGATCAGGTCTCCTCGCGGATCGCAGCCTGTGCCGCGGCCAGACGGGCGATCGGCACGCGGAACGGCGAGCAGGACACATAGTCCAGGCCGACCTTGTGGCAGAACTCGACGGAGGACGGATCGCCGCCGTGCTCGCCGCAGATGCCGAGCTCGAGCTCCGGATTCGTCTGACGGCCGAGCTTGCAGGCCATCTCCACGAGCTTGCCGACGCCGCTGATGTCCAGATGCTGGAACGGGTCGCTCTCGTAGATCTTGGTGTCATAGTAGCTGCCGAGGAACTTCGCAGCGTCGTCACGGCTGAAGCCGAAGGTCATCTGCGTCAGGTCGTTGGTGCCGAAGCTGAAGAAGTCCGCTTCCTTGGCGATCTCGTCGGCCGTGAGCGCGGCGCGCGGGATCTCGATCATGGTGCCGACGTGATACTTCATGTCCACACCGGCCTCCTTGATCAGCGCATCCGCCGTGCGGACGACGATGTCCTTGATGAACTTGAGCTCCTTACGCTCGCCGACCAGCGGGATCATGATGTACGGCGTGATCATCGTGCCGGTCTCGGCGCTGACCTTGAGGGCAGCCTTGATGACGGCGTTGGTCTGCATCTCGGCGATCTCCGGGTAGGTGACGCACAGGCGGCAGCCGCGGTGGCCCATCATGGGGTTGAACTCATGCAGGGACACAACGACGTCCTGCAGCTCGTCAAACGTCATGCCCATCTCCTGCGCCAGCTCCTCGATGTCCGCCTTCTGGGTGGGCAGGAACTCGTGCAGCGGGGGATCGAGGTAACGGATCGTCATCGGGCGGTCGCCCATGATGCGGTACATGGCCTCAAAATCGCTCTGCTGGAACGGCTCGACCTTCGCCAGCGCAACCTTGCGCTCCTCGACGGTACGGGCGCAGATCATCTCGCGGACGGCCTTGATGCGGTCCTCGGCGAAGAACATATGTTCGGTGCGGCACAGGCCGATGCCCTCAGCGCCGAGATCGACCGCCTGCTGCGCATCGCGCGGGTTGTCGGCGTTGGCCTCGACGTTCAGGCGGCGGGCTGCGTCAGCCCAGCCCATGAGGCGGTTGAAGTTCTTGTTGCCGGTAGCGGCGACGGTCGGGATCTGTCCGGCGTAGATGTTGCCGGTGCTGCCGTCGAGGGAGATCCAGTCACCCTCGGTGAACTTGTGGCCGTTGATCTCAAAGAACTTGTCGGCGTAGCTGATGCGGACGTTGTTGTCATTGCCGCAGCCGGAGACACAGCAGGTGCCCATGCCGCGGGCGACGACGGCCGCGTGGCTGGTCATGCCGCCGCGCACAGTCAGGATGCCCTGAGAGACCTGCATGCCCACGATGTCCTCGGGGCTGGTCTCGAGACGGACGAGCACGACTTTCGGCATAGTCTTGTTCTTGACGGCTTCCTCGGCCTCCTCGGCGGAGAAAACGACCTGACCGCAGGCGGAGCCGGGGGACGCGGCAAGGCCCTTGCCGATGGCGTCGGCGCGCTTGAGCGCCTCGGCGTCAAACTGCGGGTGCAGCAGCGTATCGAGCTGCTTGGGCTCGACGCGCAGCACGGCCTCGCGCTCGGAGATCATGCCCTCGTCGACGAGGTCGCACGCGATCTTGAGCGCGGCCTGCGCGGTGCGCTTGCCGTTGCGGGTCTGGAGCATGTAGAGCTTGCCATCCTCGATGGTGAACTCCATATCCTGCATATCCTTAAAGTAGTGCTCAAGGCGGTTGGCGATCGCCACGAACTCATCATACACCTCGGGCATCTGCTCCTGCAGGTGGCTGATCGGGCTCGGGGTACGCACGCCTGCGACGACGTCCTCGCCCTGCGCATTGATGAGGTACTCACCCATGAGCTTCTTCTCGCCCGTGGCGGGATCACGCGTGAAGGCAACGCCCGTGCCGGAGCGGTCGCCGGAGTTGCCGAAGGCCATCTGCTGGACGTTGACGGCAGTGCCCCACTCGTAGGGGATCTCGTTCATCTTGCGGTAGACGTTCGCGCGGGGTTATCCCAGCTACGGAACACGGCCTTGACAGCTTCGAGAAGCTGAGTCATGGGTTCCTGCGGGAAGTCAAATCCCTTGACCTGTTTAAACATGGCTTTGTATGCCAACGATTTCCTTAAGGTTGTCGGCAGTAAGGTCGGTGTCAAGTTCGCAATTGTATTTTTTTCTTTGCGCCGTCGAAAATCTCGTCGAACTTTGCTTTTTCAACTTCCATAACAACATCGGAGAACATCTGGATGAAACGGCGATAGCTGTCATATGCAAAACGCTCGTTGCCGGTCAGGTTTGCAAGAGCAACAACGGTTTCGTCGTTCAGACCGAGGTTGAGGATCGTGTCCATCATGCCGGGCATGCTTGCACGTGCGCCGGAACGAACGGAAACGAGGAAGGGGTTTTCGGTGCTGCCGAATTTTTTGCCCGCCTTTTCTTCGGTAACGGCAAGAGCTGCTTTTATCTGCTCGATGATGTCATCGGAGATTGTGCGGCCGTCCTCATAGTAACGGGTGCAGGCTTCGGTTGAAACTGTGAAGCCATAAGGAACGGGCAGACCGAGACCGGTCATTTCGGCAAGGTTGGCACCTTTGCCGCCCAGAAGGTTCCTCATGGTTGCGTTGCCCTCATTGAAGAGGTACACATATTTGTGGGACATAATGAATCCTCCGTGTTTTCTTTTTTTTATACACACTTGGTACAACAACGTATTATACATAATTCTTCCCGAAATTTCAAGTATTTATCAAGAATTTTTTCAATATTTTACACAAACAATACATACGGAAGGACGAAAACGCGCCGAGTCGAACCGTTGAATTCGAAAAAAATTGTGCAAACTCAATGTTTTTTCGGAAAAACAATGTTTATTCGGCAGCAAACAAAAAAAAAAGAGGTGAATCCGATGAAAAAAAGAGATGAAAAATGATAAGAACAATTCCGAACGGAAAATGCCTAAAATGCAGGATGCGGATTTCTGCGGACAGAATTTGGGTATTGATGCGGGAATGCAACTGCTTCGGCAAACGAAACAACGGGCATGATGCCGACCGCTCCGCAAAACAGTGCTGAACTTGAAGCGGCGGAAGAACTCTCCGCTGCAATACACAGCTTTGGTGAAGAAAAAACGAAATAAGCAATAAACCGACGATAGTTTGAATAAATAAAGGAGCCGCTGCGCAAATTCGGCGGAAGCGGCTCCTGCGGGTTTAAGTTTCAGCCGGTTGTTTTCAGCCTTCGTCGTAAAGGCCGGCTGCTTTGATTTTTTTCCAATCGGCGGCAACGATGCGCACCTGTTTGCTTGAATTGATTGAAAAATCTTTTGAAAAACGTATCCGTTTGCCATCATGCGCAAAAGTGTGGCTTTTACCCTGTCGTCGGGAACATTGTTTCGCTTTGACACCGCTTCAATGGTACCCCAAAACGTCGGAATGATATTGGCTTTGTTTCAACGTGCGCAAGGTTGCTGACTATCATGCGCATATGGGAGTTGTTAAGCTCCTCCTCATCGGGAAGCAGACGAATGTCGCTTGCAACACCCTGAAGCCGTTTGCTGAACGTGTCCGTCACACCGTAAACAACAACTTTTTGTGCCTTTTCTGCACAAGATATTTGACAACGGACTGAAAATGACCGTCTCCGGTGAAGATAATATAGGTGCCGACATCGTTTCTGGATGTTACGTTCTGATAGATATAATCAAGCATAACAAAATCCGTCATATCTTTTTTGCGATACTGCGTTGCCGTGCCGGTTTCGATAATGGTGTTGGTGATGTTGCGCAGCTTTGCAAGCTCCTCACCGATGCCGGGGATGAAAAATCGGCAAAAATCATAATATATTCAATGTCGAACTGCTTTTCAAGCTCGGCACGCCATGCGGCTGTATCGGGACGAAGATTATATTTGTTTTGTACGAATAAAACCAGTATTCGTAATCAACGAATACCATTGCCCGTTTTGAACGGGCAAGCGACCTGAAAAATGTTGAGCAAATAAACCCTCCTTTGCGCAAAGCAAAATATGCGCTTACATAGTGCGGGAATGCTTTGAATGATTCACTCTGCGGGAAAGATCTCGAAATCAAAACTCCCTTAAACCGACAGACCGAAAACAACAAACCTGCCGAAAGGGCAGTGCAACAAAATAACCACACGGTATCGAACGCGTAAAAAATAAATTTCATATGCGATTTTACATAAACAAAGACCAATAGGCAGCCGCAGGCAAAATGCTGCGATCCGTAGATTGAATAAAGTTTACGCCCGATAGTGCAAATAAAAACCAAGCCGGGACGCCGCCCGACGAGGAGTGTTGTCCTTCATTGCCGGTATCACTGCTATTATAACAAACAACATAAAATTTGCAACACTTTTTTAAGTAATTTCGTCACTTCGGGACGAAAGAAAAAGGCGGGTCGCGGCGGTGTATCCGTCTTTCGCGCAGGAGGGCTTCCGCAATCCGCCGAGTTTGCGTCAGTCTGCAAAAAAACGTGAAATTTGTCACAAATTATTAAAAATCAGCATTGCTGTCCGCGCATTCGGGGTTTATAATATCAGCATGGCAAGGAATAAACCAAGAAAACTTAAAAAGGCTGCTTCCGAAAGGTTCCGCCTGTCCGGTGCGGACGGCAATGAGGAGTCCGGTGCGGACGGCAATGAGGAGTCCGGTGCGGACGGCAATGAGAAGTCCGGTGCGGACGGCAATGAGGAGTCCGGTGCGGATGTCAATGAGGGGAAAAACAAACTTCAATGCATCGGATGCTTCGGACATGCGAGGTAAAGAAAAAAACAACGGAGCATACAGGAAACACAGCGTTATTTCTTTCATAATATGCGAGGTGCTTGCTGATGTCGCCGCTGTTGCTTTGATATTGCTCGGCAGAACGGGGGGCGGAGAGGTACGGCAGTGCTTCCGTGCCTGCGACGGATGATACTACGGATGCAGGGCAGGAAAAACGCCGCGACGTTTGATGAGAACGGAGACGGAGAAAAATCGCGGCTTTACCGTTGAACCGACAGAAGAGGTTTCGGATACGCCGTTCCCGCAGGGTGAAACTTTTGGCGCACGTTAAAACGACCGTCATTGCGGACGGCAGCCCGATCGCAACGCTTGCAAGCGGCAGCGCGGCGGAGGAGCTTAGTTGAAGCCGTGCGTACATATTTCGATGGTTTTGTGAACAAAAGCGGAGCGGTCACATCGTTTTTGAATGAAATCGGTTTTGTTGAGGCGGACGAAAATGCGGCGGTCATGCCCTATGATGAGGCATTTGCGTTTCTGACAGGCAGCAGCACGCCGCTAAGGGTTCAAAGCAGGCTTATTGAGCATGAATTTGTAACGATTCCGTATGAGGTATCGACGGTTAACAGCAGCGATTTTTACTGCGGGACCCGCTTTGTTGCCGAATACGGACGGAACGGCAAAAAATGAGTGCTTATGAATACATTTATATTAACGGCACGCTTCAAAGCAGCCGAATGCTTGAGAGCGAGTATCTTGACCTGCCGCTGAAAGAAACCGTTGTCATCGGAACAAGACCGCGCCCGGCAGCAAACGGAATAACAACGGGTGAATACCCTGCTTCGGGTATTGCATTTGCAAGGCCCGTTGATGCTGCTGTTGTGCGCTTTTTCGGGACTGCTCAACGGCAGTATGCATGAGGGCGTGGATTTTGCGGCGAACAGAGGCGAAAACTGCAAGGCAGCGGCAGCAGGAACCGTTGTTGCGGTGCTTGAGCGCGGCAGCATGGGTTTGACCGTGTATGTTCGTCACGAAAACGGTTTTGCAACAGTGTATGCAGGGCTTGAAAAGGCGCATGTTTCCGTCGGAACAACCGTTGCAGCGGGCGACATAATCGGCACGGCGGGTGCGGACGGAATACATTTCGGCATTTATGCAAACGGGGTTCCGTGCGACCCGAAAGCCTATATAAAGCGGGCTTATGCAGTGAATGAACAGCATGTGACCATGCTTTTTCAATGCGGAAACAGTGTTTTGAACCGTTGACAGAACAAATTTTGCTTTTATGCGGGTTGCCAAACTCTGCCGCCTGTGTTAAAATCAAAATGTGACTGCAATTCCGCATTGAAGAATAAACTGCCTCCGGGAATATGCAAAACAAACTCGGTTTGCGTTTCGGATGCAGCTGTGCGTTTGTTCCTTTTTCCGAATTCGAAAGGGAGCGTTATTTCGCGGGTTGCAAAATAGAATTACTGTTTAAATTATTAAATTTATATAATACGGAGTTTATATGGCTTTTTTTGAAATTCGCGGCGGAATTCCGCTTCGCGGCAGCGTGACCGTGAGCGGCGCAAAGAACGCTGCACTGCCGATAATATGTGCATCGATAATGGCAGATGAACCTTGCAGAATCGAAAACCTGCCCGATATAGAGGATGTTCATCGAATCACGGAGATTTTGAGTTCAATGGGTGCAGCGATTACGCGCCCTGCTCCGGGCGTTGTTGTTATCGATCCGCGAACAATAAAGTCCAACAGCGTAACAAACGAAATGGCGGCCAAGCTGCGTGCGTCGTATTACATGCTCGGTGCGCTGCTCGGAAAAATTCCGCCGTGCCGAAATTGCTCAGCCGGGCGGGTGTGCGATAGGGCAGCGTCCCATGGATTATCATATCAACGGAATGCGCGCTCGAGCAAAATGTGCAGGATCGCTTCGGCATAGTTACCGCCTCGGCCGACAAGCTTCGCGGTGCGGAGATTTATCTTGATATGGCAAGCGTCGGTGCAACGATAAACATTATGCTTGCCGCATGTCGTGCAGAGGGCAAAACCGTGATAAACAACGCTGCACGCGAACCCCATGTTGTTGACGTGGCAAATTTTCTCAATACAATGGGAGCAAACATTCGCGGTGCGGGAACGAATGTTATCCGCATAACGGGCTGCGATGCGCTGCACGGCTGCACCTATGCGATAATACCCGACCAAATCGAAGCGGGGACTTTCATGATTGCCGCTGCCGCAACACAGGGAAATGTTGTGATTAACAACGTCATACCTGCGCACCTTGAGGCAATTTCCGCAAAGCTTATGGAATGCGGAGTGGAGGTCATTGAAGGGGATAACGGCAACGATTTTTACATGCAGATAATTTCAAACTCCCGCCCGCGTGCGGTGAATATCAAAAACTCTGCCGTATCCCGGTTTTCCGACGGATTTGCAGCAGCCTATGACCGCATTGCTGGCGGCGGTTGCACAGGGCAACAGCTTCATCACGGAGAATCTGTTTGAGGACAGGTTTAACCATGTTCGTGAAGCTCAACCGCATGGGCGCGAACATAATCGTGAACGGCAGAACCGCAACCGTGATCGGCGTTGATAAGCTCTACGGCACCGATATCTATGCTTCCGACCTGCGTGCGGGCGCGGCAATGATAGTTGCGGCTCTGATGGCGGAAGGAACTGCCCGTGTGCGAAACATCTATTATATCGACAGGGGATACGAAAAACTTGAATATAAGCTCCGCGCCCTCGGTGCCGATATTAAGCGCATCGAAGAGCCTGACGAAGAGTGAACACTGTCCGCATATCGGTCGGAATCAACCGATAAATCAACCGATAATTGAACAGAACGGATTAAGCTGTTTTTGATAAAAAAGACAACGGGGCCGCTGCGGTGAATGCAGCAGTCCCGTTTGGTTTATTTAAGCCGATGCAGAGTTTTTAATGCGAATGCGCTTGAAGCAGTTTATTTCGTTCCGAAAATCCTGTCGCCGGCATCGCCGAGACCGGGAACGATATAGCCGTGATCGTTGAGGTGGCTGTCAACCGCGGCGGTGTAGATGACAACATCGGGGTGCAGCTTATGCAGCATTTCAATGCCCTCGGGAGCGGCAACAAGGCACATCAGGCGAACGGTTTTGCAGCCTGCTTCCTTGACGATGCGAATACCCTCGGCAGCGGAGCCGCCGGTTGCAAGCATGGGGTCAACAACGATCATATCGCGCTCGGAGGTATCGCCGGGCAGCTTGCAGTAATAGCTGACAGGCTTGAGCGTCTCAGGGTCGCGATAAAGCCCGATATGTCCGACTTTTGCGGCGGGAATCAGCTCCATGACGCCCTCTGCCATGCCGAGACCGGCGCGGAGAATGGGAACGATGCCGAGTTTGCGTCCTGCAAGCACTCTTGCGCGCATTGATGCAACGGGAGTTTCAATGTCAACTTCCTCCATGGGAAGGTCACGGGTGACTTCATATGCCATGAGCGTGGACAGCTCGTTGAGCAGCATACGGAAATCCTTTGTGCCGGTGTTTTTGTCCCTCATGAGGGTGAGCTTGTGCTGAACGAGAGGATGGTCGATAACGACAACGTTTTCCATGTAGTTTTTCATTGTTAATACCCCTTTGTAAAATTATTGATTAAATAAGTTGAAATCAAGCAAGAAGCTTTTATCTGCATTCGTAATCGGAAATTTTGCCGATGCGGCGTTCGTGCCTGCCGCCGGCAAATTCGGTGCAGAAACCATGTTTTGACGATCGCCTTTGCGGTTTCAATGCCGATGATCCTTCCGCCCATTGCAAGCATGTTGGAATCATTATGCTGACGGGTCAGTTCCGCGGAAAGAACATCTCCGCAGAGTGCGCAGCGAATGCCGCGAACCTTGTTTGCGCAGATAGAAACACCGATGCCGGTGCCGCAGATGAGGATTCCGCGGTCAAACTCGCCGGAGGCAACAGCTTCTGCGGCGGGAAATGCGATGTCGGGATAATCCATACTGTCGGTTGAATAACAGCCGAAATCCCTGAATTCGTGACCAAGTTCAGTAATATAGGGTAAAAAGCTCGTTCTTGAGTGCGTATCCGCCGTGGTCGGATGCAATTGCAATTTTCATTTTTTTATTGTCCCGTGCGGTGCGCGAAATCCTTTCCGTAAAGTCTTTAAAAATATTAAAAATTTTTTGTGATTGAGCAAGAATAAATTCCGTAAACACCGACGGCATCCAAACGGCTTCGAACGCAGCCGAAAAGTCGTTGGCATATCGCAGCGGTCATTCGGAAATAACCGTAAACCCGGCGGCACGGAGCAGACGATTCATGTATGCAAGCCCCTGAGCCTCGGCGGGGACACTTTCCGCAATTATCAAATCCATGCCGCGCGATTCGTTTCGAAGTTCACGGAAAAGGGCGGCGCACAGCGTCTGCGGTTGAGTCCTGTCGCCGATAACGACATGCCGCTTTCCAGAATAGCGGGATTTGGTTTGTTCCGTTGCGAGTATGATGCATTTTTTTGCCCGAAAGCTCTGCGCGGGTGTATTCACGGCAGGCGATGGAGGCGGTTTTTTTGCAGTCATTGCCGCCGTCAGCGATGACAACATCGCATTCGGGCGCATAATGCTTGTATTTCATGCCGGGTGAAGCGGCGGTTTCTCCGTTTTTTAGGGGTTGAGCACCGCATGAGCAATATCAACATGCCCGATGACGCTTTCAAGCATCTCTCTTGTGACTCCGCCGGGGCGAAGCACCGTCGGTGTGCCGACAAAGGAAAGCACCGTGGATTCAACGCCGACTCTGCAATCCCCGCCGTCAATAATTGCATCAATGCATCCGTCAAGGTCATCCAGAACATGCTGAGCGCAGGTCGGGCTCGGTTTTCCGGAAAGGTTCGCGCTCGGTGCCGCAATCGGAACGCCGGCCGCACGAATCAGAGCAAGTGCGGTTTTATGCTCCGGCATACGCACCGCAACGGTGGAGAGCCCCGCCGTGACTTGCGGAGGGACAATGTCGCTTTTGAGATAGACCATGGTGAGCGGACCCGGCCAGAATGCGTCCGCAAGCTGCCGCGCCTTGTCCGGAACATGTTTCCAAAGCTGTTTGAGGTCGCTTTTTTTTGCAATATGAAGAATGAGCGGGTTGTCTCCGGGGCGTCCCTTTGCAGCAAAAATCTTTTCCACCGCACAGCCGTCAAGCCCGTTTGCACCGAGTCCGTATACGGTTTCGGTCGGAAACGCAACAAGCCCGCCCGCGCGAATGATTCGCCCGCACACGTTTGTTCCGTTCTCTTTTTGTGTTGCTGCATTGAAAAATTCCGTGTTCATGCTGCCAAACTCCGTTCCCCGGGTCACCGCATCGGCCGCAAACCGGCGCATAATGCCGTATCAACCCACTATAATATAGCACAAATCGCGGCTTTCGGCAAGTGAAAAGTGATGCTGCTTAAAAAAACAGAATGCGTCAAAAGTCACGGCAGGATTGAAAAATCTTTCCGTTTGTGGTATACTTTGGATAAACACGGCGGTACGCTGCCAAAAGGATAAGGAATTTAAATAATGAGCGAATACAATTATGATATCGTTGTTCTGGGCGCGGGCCCGGGCGGTTATGAAAGCGGCTATACGCTGCGCACAATACGGCAAAAACACGGCGCTTGTTGAGGCGCGCGATCTGGGCGGAACATGTTTGAACCGCGGCTGCATTCCCACAAAAAGCACTGCTGCACGGTGCGGAAGTTTATCAGTCGGCGCTGAATGCTGCGTCCTGCGGTGTAACAACCGGTGAGGTCGGGTTTGATTTTGCAAAGCTTGCCGAATACAAGGATTCTGTTGTTGCAGGCCTGCGCAAAGGGCATTGCGGGGCTTGAAAAAGCGCACGGAGTGAAGGTCATAAACGGCTTCGAAAGCTTGTTGACGAGCACACTCTCGATGTTGACGGCGAAAAAGTCACGTTCGACAAGCGATTCTCGCAACGGAAGTGCGCCTGCGCGTCCCCCGATTCCCGGCATTGACGGCGAAAAATGTCGTAACTTCCGACGAAGTGCTTTCAATGACAGAGCTTCCGGACAGCTTTGTTATTATCGGCGGCGGTGTTATCGGCATAGAGTTTGCAACGTTGTTTGCCTCTCTCGGAAAGCCCGTAACCGTTATCGAAATGATGCCGAGCATACTTCCGGGCGTGGATGCCGACATCGTTAAAATGCTTTCAACAAAAGGGTACTCAAACGCAAAAAAGTTACTGTTATCAACAATGCCAAGGTAACAGGCATCAACGGCGGCGAAAAAGTCACCGTAACGTACGAACTCAACGGAGCCGAAAAAAAAGCCGAGGGAGGCTGCTGCGTTGTTGCCGTCGGCCGCCGCGCAATGACGGCAAACATCGGGCTTGAAAATGTCGGAATCGAAATGAACCGCGCGTTTGTGAACATCGACGATTATTGCCGCACAAATATCGAAAAACATCTATGCGATCGGCGATATAACCGGCAAGATTCAGCTTGCGCATGTTGCAAGCGCACAGGGTCTTGCAGCTGCGGCGAATGCATGCGGGCAGAAGAGCGTAAAGATGGATTATTCGGTTGTTCCTTCCTGCATTTATACCGCTCCCGAAATTGCATTTGTCGGCATCGGCGAAGAAAAAGCAAAGCAGCAGGGCATTGAATACAAAATCGGCAGCTTCAATGTTGCAGGCAACGGCAGAGCAATGATAATGGGCGAAGCTCTCGGCATTGCAAAGCTGATTTCCGATGCGGACGGAAATCTCATCGGCGCACAGCTCATGGGTCCCCGCGCAACGGATATGATAGCGGAGCTTGCTCTTGCGCTTAAAGTCGGCGCCTCGGTTGAAACAATTGCCGAAACCATTCATCCGCATCCCACCGTCAGCGAGGTTATTGCGGAAGCGGCGCATGATTGGGAAGGTCTTTGCTGTCACAGTCTGCCCAAAAAGAAATAATTAAATCAACAAACGAACAAACCGCCGTCGCCCGTCGAATAAGATGTGCGGCGGCGGGCATTATGCGGCTTTTTCCGCCGGTTATCGAATCAATCGCAAATCAATTACAAAGGGAGGAAGAAAAACATGAGCATTCCAAACGGCAAAAATGTATACGGATATGCGGAGGCATATGCAAAACTTGCAAATTTCGGGGCAGCAGCACCTGCTTAAATATTATGATGAGCTTGATGAAGCGCAGCGCCCGCATTGCTCAATCAAATCGAGCAGATCGATTTTTTTCCGTTGTCAGCACGAATAAACAGCCTGAAAAACGCGGCAGAATCACTCCGATCGGTGTTACGGAGCTTGCGGAAATACGCACTCGCGGAGATGAATTCTTTGATGCGGGCATGGCGGAGCTGCGTGCGGGGCATGTCGGCGCGGTGCTGCTTGCGGGCGGCATGGGCACACGGCTCGGTTCGGATGCTCCGAAGGGTGCGTTCAATATCGGAATCAAGCGTGAACTTTATATTTTTGAGTGCCTTATAAACAATCTTCTGAATGTTACGGAAAGAGTCGGCAGTTTTGTTCACCTTTTCATCATGACCAGCGACAAAAACGACGCAGCAACGCGTGAGTTCTTTGCAGAACATAATTATTTCGGCTATGCGGCGGAATTCGTGCATTTTTTTCACTCAGGAGACGGCACCCGCGGCGGATTACGACGGCAAGGTTTATCTCGAAGAAAAATACCGTCTTGCAACTTCGCCGAACGGCAACGGCGGTTGGTATTCCTCAATGGCAAAGCACGGAATGCTTGATATTGTCCCGCAGAAACGGCATAGAATGGCTGAACGTGTTTGCGGTTGACAATGTGCTTCAGCGCATTGCCGATCCGCTTCATCGGCGCAACAAAGCTTGCGCATTGCGAAGTCGGGTCAAAGGTCATTAAAAAGCCGCGCCCGATGAACGCGTGGGCGTTATGTGCCTTGAAGACGGGCATCCTTCAATCGTTGAATACTATGAGCTTACGGATGAAATGCGCAATGCGAAAAACGAAAAAAGGCGAACCCGCCTACAATTTCGGCGTTATTTTGAACTATCTGTTCCGCGTGGATGCGCTTGACGGCATAATGGAAAAAATCCCTTCCGCTGCATGTTGTTGAAAAAAAGATTCCATGCCTTGATGAAAACGGGCAGCATGTCACGCCCGAAAAACCGAACGGCTTCAAGTATGAAACCCTGATTTTGGATATGATACGGCTGCTTAACGGCTGCATGGTGTTTGAGGTTGAAAGGGCAAGGGAGTTTGCACCTGTCAAGAACCGCACAGGGGTTGATTCGGTTGACACGGCGCGGGGAGCTGCTTGTCCGCAACAGCGTTGAACTCTGATTTTATTCACGGTCAAGAACAACAAGCCTGCATAAATAATACAGCCCCGCCGCAAAGCCGTTAAGCCCTGCGGCGGGGTTGTTTATTTCCCCGCTTGTATGAACTGCGTACAGAGTTCCCAACCGTGACGGAAGCGTTACGGATTATCAATCATAACATCGGCAGCAGAATCAAGCTGCATTAACCTGCAACGGAGGCAGAGCAGCCGTCTATTGCTGTTCCCCGTGGCTCAGTGACACGCAGTGTGCCGGAACCTGATCCTGCATTTCGGCCCATGCAACGGTCTTGTCGCCGAAATTCCAAGCAACAACAAATGCTTCGAGGCTGTACTTGTAGTTCAGGTCGCTGCCGCAAATCAGCCTAATTCCGTCAAAATGCGTAAGATCGGGTCTGTTCGAAAGCACAATAAAAGTTTCGTCAAACGCTTTGCCGCTTGACAGGATATACCTGTACTTATACGGCTTATCGTACCATTGGCCTTTGCGTAGCTTTCGCCGATGCGCCATGTGCCGTCGCTCATCAGATAGTGTGTCTTCAGGCGTGCCTGCGCTTCATACAGTCCGCCCTTGTAGTTTACCGCCGTGTGAATGTCAACACAGTCGTTTGCATCATAAACCTTAACGATATAAGGCTCTTCGGCGGAAGACTCTTCGGACGGGTTTTCCCGCATATTGATATCATCCTGCGGAAGCTGTTTTACCGGCTTTCCACTCGGGTCAACGAGTTAGTTCGGTGATGCTGCTGAGGCTGACGTGATATATTGCCTGAGATCGAGAGCTTTCATCCTTCCGTTTCGAAAGGTGTCCTCATCAATTACTTCAAGCAGACTGTCAATTTCTGCAACTGCATCGGTTCTTTGGAGCAATTCCTTTAACGGGGAAAGGTTTCGGCAACGATTTCAATTCCGTTTGAAGCTGCCGAGGCTGTGTTTCCCGGAAGAAAGAAATCCGATGAATAACCAATACAATACATATCGATTAAAAACGGATAGCCGAGCGTTGTTATAAGCAATGCTCGTGTCGTCATGTTTTCCGCCTCTGCTTGATCCACATAGGTTGCAGTGCGGCGCTCTTCGGGACTCATTTCTATCCAAGCATCTGTGCCGGGCAGAACACTGTATTCGTGCGGAGTGTCATTCATCGGAACAACACTTAATGCACCGACAGGCAACAGTGCGGTAAAAACGAGCGCCAAAGCGATCAAGGTTGTGACAATTCTTTTTTGCCATAATTATTTCTCCTTTCGCGGTGTCATGGTTTTGTGCCGTTGGCGGTTGGGTTTCTCTTCCCCAAAGTCTGCACTTGTTGAATGCTGTGCAAACTTTGGGTGCGATACGCAGCTTGCGATACGCAGTCTATGATACGCAATTTGCGATATGCAAATGCGGGACATGTGTTGAATCGGATCCGTTTCAATGGTGCGGCTTTCATCGCAATACTATTATATCAGCGAATTAAGATCATTTCAACCCTCAATTGTGAACAATTTGTTAACAATTCTTTTTTCAACAGGAAAAAACAGTCAAACGGAGCAGACAGGATGAACACACAATATGTTTAAGATGAATACAAAGTAATACAAAAAAGAGCCCGAACCGATCGGGCTCCGATGTTGAAACAAATTTTAATTTTTAAGGTTCGTTATTCGGAAAACTCCTTAAAGGCAGTTTCCGCAATCTTTTTCCGCATCGGCAAGCGTGATTGCGCGGCGTTCGGCAAGCGCGGCAATATCGGCATGTTCGAACTTTGCCCTTTTTAACGCCGAACCCATGAGCGGTCTTCAGGCGAATCGTACCGTCCTCAAATTTGGCGGTTTGCGTTTCACGCTGCAAAATGTATCGCGGCATTCTGCACTCGCGGACGCCGAGAGAGTGCTTGTGTGTTTGAACAATATGCGGATAATTTCGCTGCGTTTTTTCGGCATTGCAAAGCACGCAGAGCATAATTCCGGGCGGTTCTTCTTCATTCCTGTCGGAACGGTGTAAACATCCGCCGCACCCGCGTTAAGCAGTTTATCAAATGCAAACCCGATTTCTTCGCCTGTCATATCGTCAATGTTGCAGCGAAGCTCGATGATCTCATCCGCCGATTCTTCACTCGGACTTTCGCCGAAAAGCGCACGCACGCAGTTTGCGGCGGGATAGTCGCGTTTGCCCATGCCGTACCCTTGGGAAAGTATTGTCATTAACGGCATTGCGGTGAATTCATGAACGAAATGCTTTAACAGTGCCGCTCCGGTCGGAGTGCAGAGTTCGCCTTTTATATCGCCCGCATAAACAGGAACGCCGTGAAGAATGAAGGCTGTTGCCGGTGCGGGAACGGGAAGAATCCCGTGCGCACAATGCACATGCCCGCTGCCCGTGCGAACGGGAGGCGGCAATGCGTTCCGGTGCGAGCATTTCGATCAGCGCGCAGCAGGAAACAATATCTGCAACGGCATCAAGCGCACCGACCTCGTGAAAATGCACAAGCTCAACGGGAACGCCGTGGGCATGACTCTCCGCTTCTGCAATCAGTTTGTAAACAGTAAGGGAATGCTCTTTCACTGTATCGGACACGGGCAGCGCACGGATAATGTGTTCAATTTCGTGCAGCCCGTTGTGAAAATGGTGATGCTCGTGTTCATGACTGTGCTCGTGCTCATGGCAATGCTCATGCGCGTGTTCATGCTCATGTTCATGTTCGTGCCCATGACAATGCTCATGCGCGTGCTCATTCTCATGGCAATGCTCATGTTCGTGAAGGTGTTCATGTTCGTGCATGCAGGCGGCATATTCGTCCGCATCGGTGTTCATGTATTCAACGGCAAAATGAATTCCGCGAATGCCGCATTTTTTCGGCGGCAGCGCAGCGAACATTCAGTCCGACGGATGAGAAGGCAGCTGCAATATTCTGAAACTCGGCACGTTGTTCTTCGGAAAGCAGATCATAGAGTGCGCCCGCAAGCATATCGCCCGCCGCACCCATTCCGCAGTCAAGGTAAAGTGTTTTCATAGTAAAAAGGCCTTTCAACAGTTTTATTCAGGGTTGCATATTATAATTAAGAAAAGAATCGTCACCGCGCATTGCTGCCGGTGCCGATATGGTTTATCATGTTTGCAAGGTAACCTGCGCCGAAGCCGTTGTCGATATTCACAACGGATACTCCGCTTGAGCAGGAGTTGAGCATTGAAAGCAGCGCTGCAACTCCGCCGAATGCCGCACCGTAACCGACACTCGTCGGCACGGCAATAACGGGGCAGTCGGCAAGCCCGCCGATTACACTTGCAAGCGCACCTTCCATGCCTGCAACGGCGATAATGACGCTTGCGCTCATGATTTCGTCAATATGCGAAAGGAGACGGTGCAGCCCTGCAACGCCGACATCATAAAGCCTAAGCACACGGCTGCCGTGAAATTCCGCCGTCAGTGCCGCTTCTTCGGCAACGGGAATATCGCTTGTGCCGCCTGCCGCAACAACAACGCAGCCGTTTCCGCTCGGTTCGGGGATGCTGCCGATACTGCCGATTTTTGCAATTTCACAGTAGCTCAGGGCAAATTCACGACTCAGTATCTCTGCGGCATGTTTTTCAAGGCGTGTAATAAGTATCGTTTCCTGTCCGCTCTCAAGCATGGCTTTAATGATTTCAAGCATCTGCTCGGGTGTTTTGCCCGCACCGTAAATCACTTCCGCCGCACCGGTCCGAAGGCGGCGATGGGTGTCTATCTTTGCGAATCCAAGGTCGCGGAACGGAGCGGTGCGCAGTTTCAAGTATGCTTCGTCAACCGACACTTCGCCGCGGCGCACTGATTCAAGAAGGTTTTTATTTCGTCATTCATAGTCTTTGTGTTGTGCTGTCAGAACAGCGGAGCCTCATCTCGGCTCAAGGTCAAGCGTCACTGCATCGAAATATTGCCGCAGCTCGTTTAAAACATGCTCACGCTGTTTAAATAATTCATCGAATTGCCCGGCCTTCAATTGCAGCTTTGCGGTTCCGGTAACGCTCCGCACGCGAAAGTCGGAAGCCGAGCGAAAAAAAGGAAGTTTTCCGCTGCTTCAAACGGAATGCAGTTTGTTTTTTGTGATCAATTCGCCCGGCGGAATCCGCGTTGCAAGGCAGGCATAGGCAGGTTTGTTCCAAGTGGAAAGCCCGGCTTCGCGTGCAAAACGGCGAATGTCAGCTTTGTCAGTCCGCATTCGCGCAGCGGGGAAAGCACGCCCGCTTCCCGCAGGGCACGCATTCCCGGACGGTCATCCTCTGCATCGGAAGCATTCGTCCCGTCCAGAATCGTTTTGTACCCGTCCGCCGCCGCCGCTTTGCATATCGCAGAAAAAATGTGTTTTTTGCAATGGTAGCAGCGGTCGGTCGGATTGCGGACAACATCTTCGCAGGCAAGGATATCAACAGAAATGATTTTAAACGGCAGTTCGGCTTCCTTGGCGGCCCGCAGTGTCCGTCAGCTCAAATTCCGGCTGGAATGCCGATTGAACATAGTATGCGGCAAAATTTCCACCCTCAACGCGGGAAGCCGCATAAGCAAGAAAACATGAGTCCACGCCGCCCGAAAGCGCAATCGCTGCGCTGCCGATGTCCTTAAGCCTGTTCAAAAGTTTGCTGCATAGCCGTTCGGATTCGCTCATAGCCCATCCTCCTTTTCACCCGCTTACATTATAATGCCTGCCGCGCGGGTTTTGCAAGAGCAAATAATAATGCGGGAGTTAACCCTCGGGAATTTTTGAAATTTAGCCGATAGGATAAGTAAAGAAATAATTTAAAGAGGCTGCGGCTTCGTTTTCGAGTCGCGGCCTCAAAATATATTTACCCGGCAATGGTGACAAACTCAAAAAACTATGCTATAATCCTTACTTGTATAAGCCAATGTAGCTCAGCTGGCAGAGCAGCGCATTCGTAATGCGCAGGTCAAGGGTTCGAGCCCCTTCATTGGCTCCATGTAATCGGGGCGTAGCGCAGCTTTGGTAGCGCGTTTGGTTCGGGGACCAAAAAGGTCGGGTGTTCAAATCACCTCGCCCCGACCAGAAAGCCCGTTGGTTTTGAGTTGAAATCAACGGGCTTTTTTGCAAAACGGAAGCGGATATCAGCCTTGGTTTTGAATGGTTTCCGCACAACGGAGAAAGGGTTTATGCAATCGTGCATAAGGAAAACGGCGAAGTCATCGAAAATATTCTTTTGAAAGAGTAAAAAGGTAGGCGCGGCATGAAAAGAAAGTATCCGGCGAAAATGTTTTTGTTATTTGTTTTGACGAATTTCCTGTTTCGGTTTTTCTATTTATTTATTCCGGGAACCGTACTCTGTGTTGTCGGAATTTGGTCGCAGAACCTACCTTTATGTCGGGCTTGCGGTTCTGGGACTTGATTTGATTCTTTCAATTGTTGAACAGGTGCGGATTCGAAACGCGGCCGTGGGGCAAAGCGAGAACCCAGACTTCAACGAAATGATGGACGCATTTGCGGCCAAGGCGGACTGCGTGCTGCCGGAAAAATGTTTGACGAAAAGCTCGGATTCAACCATGTTGACGAATCTCAAAACAAGAAAAACTGATTTGCGGAATGCCGCGATAGGAGCCTATTGATTAGAGAAAAGTTTCGGAGGAATACAATGGACAAACAGGCGTTGACGGCTCTTTTCGAAAAGTATATAAAAAAGCTGAGAATCACACCCGCGTGGGACATAAAGCTTGAATTTGTTGAAGACCCAACATGGCGAAAAACCGGTGATTTTAAAATTGACTGCGATGACAGAAAGCCATTTTGCTTTTGAATGCAGCAATCCAAAGCAGGAGAATCTTGAAGAGTGTCATTGTACACGAGCTGATGCATATAAAGATGTATCCGCTGGATCAGGTGACGGAATCATTGATAACGAGCTGCTTCGAGGACGGATCGGCAGCGCGAGCAAATTTTGCCGCTATCAACAGTTTTTCTGCACCCTTGAGCAGACGGTTGAGGAATTGACGAAATGCTTTTGCTGAATTTGAGAATAGGGAATTCTCTTACGGCAGGTGCGAACGGGAGAAATCATTCAACGACCTGTACGAGGGCTTGAAGAACCTCTGAAAAACGGATTTTAAGAGATACATAAGGAAGCGCGGCTTTATTTTGCAAGAACGATATGCCCCGTATAATTGCTGTCGGTCGCGAAATTTGTTTGTTAAGGATCGCTGCGTGAGTTGAATGCGGCGGTCTTTCTTTATTGAATTTTCTCAAGTCCAAGTTACGCCAGCTCGTTTTTTCATGAAATAAGCTGCAGCCGCGGCGTTATTAAAAGCGCAACATTATTTTGTGCATATTTTCCTCCGAATTGCTCAAAATAGCAGAAGAAAAAAGAAAAAAAAATCGGAGGCAATATGGGAATAATCGGAAGGCATTCGTTTGAGCTTTGCGTAGCAGGCCGCGAATAATTTCATCCGCAAGCTATGTCGGCGACAAAGAAGGAAAGGCCCCCGAGAGAATGCTTTGATAAAATTTGCCGCGACGATACCCCTTGGGCTTGACTCTTGGGAGCAGGCGGAAAGCAGGGATGTTCGAAAGCGCGGTTCGCGTGGCTCTTGCAAAATAAAAAGGCAAAGCGATGATTTGAGCTGCCTTTTTTTGGGCGGAGATTTATTGAATCAGATAATCTCCTCCGGCTTTGCGGCGCGGGAGATCCGTGCACCGTTCATCGGCCTGTACGGTGCGTGTTCAACCATCAGCGAGGACTGATGCTCGGCGGAATGCTTGTTGACGGAGGCTTTGCAGAGCTTGCTGCGTGTGCCGCAAGCAGTCACTTTTCGGCAGCCGAAAGGCAGTTCCGCTATCCGCTGGAAATGGGCGTTCAGGCCGTTCCGAGCAGTCAGCGTACGGTCACGGGTGCGGGAAGCATAATCATTCAGGCGGCGGGTGAATTCCGTCCGGGTGCGGGCAATGTGTTTGAACATGTTGCACTTACGGGCGGCACCATCGGCAGCGTGGAGGATTTCGGCATTACGGATGCAAATAATATGGGGGCGGCGATGGCTCCTGCCGCGTTTAAAACGATTAAGGCTCATCTTTCGGATTACTCGCGCAGGGTGGAGGATTACGACAGGATAATAACAGGAGATCTCGGCATTTTCGGCAGCGATATGCTGTATGAACTGCTGCGCGGTGAAGGGATTGAAATTGCCGACAGGCATGAGGATTGCGGCAAGCTGATGTTCAGTCCGGAGCAAAATGTCAATTGCGGTGCGAGCGGCTGCGGCTGTGCGGCGACCGTAATGAGCAGTTGGTTCCTGCCGAAAATTGAATCCGGCGAAATCCGCCGCGTTCTTTCCCTTGCAACGGTGCGCTCATGAGTCCTGTCAGCAGCCTTCAGGGTGAAAGCATTCCTTCAATTGCACATGCGGTTGTGATTGAGCATATTGATTGACCCAAACGGCGGTCGAATAAAAAAACGGCAGAACAACAAAAACTGAGATTTGAAAACATAAAGAATTTGGACGGTTGAATTAAATGAGCAGTATAACGGATTATTTACTTGTTTTTGCAATCGGAGGTGCGATTTGCGTCATCGGACAGCTTCTCATGAGCCTGACACGGCTTACGCCTGCAAAAATCGCTTGTGATTTTTTGTTACGGCGGGGGTTGTGCTCACGGCTGTCGGACTGTATAAACCCATTGTCGAA
>VOFC01001984.1_pt1 | contig 47620 bp, 76 predicted proteins | sample 5384161 | NCBI WGS metagenome assembly VOFC01 (sample SAMN12384722, study PRJNA508395) | human gut metagenome | isolation source: healthy gut B | host: Homo sapiens | reverse complement strand
TAATATTTTAAGCTAAATAAGGGAGTATGAATTATGGATAAGGCATATATTAGAGAACAGAATTTTCATATTGCAACAGAAGATGAAGATATGGAAATTAGAAGAGGCTATAAAGTTAAAAATAGAAGAGCATGGTTGAAGTTTTTAGGAGTATCCGTCGTTTTAGTTATAATTGGGATTATTTTTCAAATAATTGCGCATAGGATTTCACCATGGTTACATTCTAATCCGGGATATTATGAGAAGATATATATTGTGGCGACAATAATTTTTGTTGGATTTAATTTGTTATCTTATGTAATATTAAAGATAAAAGAGCGACTTGAATATAAGAGCAAAAAGACTCAAATTATTAAACTGAAAGTGAAAACAAAGCTTTATGTTGATGATTTGACGGTTATTAGACAACAGAAATTCTTTATTATTTGTGAGGCTGATGAAGCTTTGATTCAGGATTATGTTATTGTAAATAGAAAGACTGATTTTAATAATATTAAAGAAGGAGATATGGTATATGTAAGAAGGTCAAGAGATGACGGACATTACGTGTATTATTATGTTGCATAATTGGCAGAAAGAGGCATAAATATATTTGGAGTAAAAGGGCATTTTACAGCAATTTGTAGAGGCTCTTTTTTATTAAAAATGAAAAAGGTTTTCAAATTAATTGACAATTTAGCAGAAGAAGTATAAAATGAAAAGGATTTTCAAATTGGAATTATTGTAAAAGGAGATAAGAAATTGCACTAATGCCTAAAATAAAGGATATTTTGTGCAAAATATATAAGAAAGTATAGAGAGGAATTACTGTGGCAGGAAAGTATAAAACAAAACAGCAGTCAGCTATTAAGGAGTGTCTCGAAATGCACAAAGATGGCTATGTTACTGTTATGGATATAGAAAATTATTTGAAAGAAAAAAATGATTGCCAGGTAGGGGCTTACTACTATTTTACAGACATTTGGAAAAAAATGGAGAAGGATGGTATTGTAACGAAGTTTAGCGTGGAAGGCCAGCCGGGAGCCTGCTTTCAATATATTGAGCAGGGAGACAATCAGGATTGTTTCTATATTAAATGTGAAGAGTGCGGAGAAGTGACGAAGATGGAATGCCATCATTTGGCGGAGTTATATAGTCACGTGAACGCAGACCATCATTTTAGTATTAATCCTAAGAAAACTATATTCTATGGAAAATGCGAGAAATGCGGAAAGTGTGAAGAAAAAAAATAAATAAAATAATGATTTATGAAAGTGTTTATTAAATTATGAAAAGTAATAGAGTTATAAAAGTATTTTCGAAAAATAAAATTTTGAAAAAAAAAGAGTTTATTCGAGAAAACAAATTTAGCAGGAAAACAGAATTTTAAGAAAATCAGTAGTTTTTATTGTGACCATATCTATGATTTTGGGAATGGCTGGTTGCGGCAAAACTACTGAAAAAAAGAAGATAACTATAGATTGAAAATAGTGACTTCTCTTTTTCCATATTATGATATGGCAAGAGCGGTTATAGGGGATGTTAAGGGAATTGATTTAAAGATGACTGTTACACCGGGACAGGACAGTCATTCTTTTGAACCAACACCTAGCGATGTTATTCAGATGGAAAATGCGGATGTGCTTATATATAATGGTGGTTCACTTGAAACATGGATTGATACGTTGCTTGATTCCTTAAATAATAAGAATCAGATTAAGATGAAAATGATGGATTATGTTGACGTTCTTAATGAAGAGATTGTGGAAGGAATGGACACAAGATTCGAAGAACACGACCATGATGAGCACAGTCATAAAGATGACAACCATAACAAGGAAAAATCATAAAGAGGATAGTCATAACGAGGAAAATCATAAGGAAGATAATCACAGTGAAGATAGTTCAAATGATTCGGAGTTTCATAATGAAGATTCAGAAGAGGAACACGAAGAAACAGATGAACATATATGGACTTCACCTGTTAATGAAATAATTATGACAGAGAAAATCTGTGAAACATTAAGTAAGGCTTTGCCAGAAGAAAAAGAAAATTTTCAGAAGAATGCTGAAAGCTATATAAGTCAGTTAAAAGAGCTGGATAATGAATTTAGAACTATTGTCGAAAATGCTAAGATTAACGAAATTATTTTTGCGGACAAGTTTCCGTTACAGTATTTTGCAAAGGAATATGGCTTAAAGTATTATGCAGCTTTTCCGGGATGCGGAAGTGATATGGAGCCTAGTGCCAAAACTATTGGGTTCCTTGTGGACAAGATTAAGGAAGACAATATTAAGGCTGTATTTTATTTGGAATTAAGCAGTCATATTGTGGCGGACGCAATTGAAACTGACACAGGAGCAAAACCGCTTCAGTTTAATTCCTGTCATAATATTACGCAGAAACAGTTTGACAGCGGAGTAACTTATGTTGATTTAATGAAGGAAAATGTTAATAACTTAAAAATAGCATTAGGAGAATGATAATGATTTTTGAATGTAAAGACGTAATGTTAGGTTACGAAAATAAAGTAGTTGCAAAAAATTTGAATTTTAAAATCGACCAAGGAGATTATCTTTGTGTTGTTGGTGAAAATGGTACAGGAAAAAGTACACTTATAAAGACATTATTAGGGTTGATTAAACCTTTAAATGGCGAAGTTATTGCCAATGTGCAGGGAAAAAGTCACAAAGGAGTAGGATATTTGCCACAGCAGACACAGGCACAGAAAGATTTTCCGGCAAGTGTTTGGGAAGTAGTTTTGTCAGGGGTGCTAAATAACGATCATAGATGTCCATTTTATAATAAGAAAGACAAGGCAGAGGCTGAAAAAAATATGGAGAAGCTTAATATTTTGATTTGAAAAAGCGTTGCTATAGAGAGTTGTCAGGAGGACAGCAGCAAAGAGTTCTTCTCGCAAGGGCACTTTGTGCAACAGACAGCGTTTTGATTTTGGATGAACCTGTAACAGGGCTTGATCCGGCAGCTTCAATGGAGTTTTATGAAACTATAAAGGATTTAAATAAGAAAGAGAATGTAACAATTATTATGGTTAGTCATGATATAAAGAATGCTTTAAATTATGCAACACATATTTTGCATTTAGAACAGGAAAATGATTTCTTTGGAACAGTTGAGGAATATAAGAAATCAAATGTTTCAAATATGTTTTTGGGAGGTGCAGCAAATGATTAGTGAAATGTTTGCCCATGGATTTATACAGAGGGCTTTTATCGGAGGAGTATTGGTATCACTTTGCGCGGCTCTTTTTAGGCGTCAGCCTTGTTTTAAAAAGATATTCAATGATAGGTGACGGTTTGTCACACGTTTCATTTGGAGCATTGTCCATAGCAATAGCTTTGGGATTTGCACCAATTAAGTTTTCAATACCAATTGTATAATTGCAGCCTTTTTTCTTACTTAGATTGGCAGAAAACGGCAAGATGAAAAGTGATGCAGCAATAGCCATGGTGTCAGCTTCATCATTGGCAATTGGTGTTATTGTTACATCGTTAACAACAGGACTTAGCACAGATGTGTGTAGTTATATGTTTGGTAGTATTTTGGCAATGTCTAAAGATGATGTTATTTTTAGTGTTGTACTGTCTGTTGTTGTACTTATAATGTTTGGATTTTGCTATCATAGAATTTTTCGCAGTGACTTTCGATGAAAGTTTTTCGAAAGCAACAGGTGTGAAAGTTGGAATGTACAATACACTTATTTCTATTTTTACGGCGGTAACTGTTGTACTTGGAATAAAAATGATGGGAGCAATGTTGATTTCAAGCCTTATTATTTTTCCGGCGCTTACTTCAATGAGAGTTTTTAAAAGTTTTTTAAGTGTAACGATATGTTCTGCAATTCTTGCGGTAATAAATTTTACGGCAGGTTTGCTTTGTTCATACGCTTTTTCAATTCCTGCCGGAGCAAGCGTTGTTGTTGCTAATTTGTGTATGTTTATTATATTTTGCATTATTGGAAATTTGGCATTTCTAAAGAGAAAATAGTCAGGTATAATAGTGTTATGTTAAAAGATGTTGTCAAAGAGTATTAGATAATTATGCATAAAATATGTTTATTTATGGCAGTGACAGGTTAGGAGGAAAAATGGATATTAACGGTTTTATAGAAGAGTTGGATAGTTTGTATACGGAAAGAAGAATTAACGATGTCGAGCCATTTTTCAATGAAAGCATAGAACAGGCAAAAAAAAAAATGACTTGGCAGCTCAGTTTACAATTCTTAATGAAATGATGGGATTTTTCAGGGATACAAGTCAGTTTGAAAAGTCTATTAAGGCATGTAATGATTGCATAGAATTAATGAAGAAAATGGGGATTGAAGGAACTGTGGATTATGCTACTTCCCTTCAAAATGTGGCAAACGCTTACAGAGCGGCAGGAAAACTTGCGGAATCTTTAGAAGTTTATAAAGAAGTTTTTTCTATATATAATGAGAATATTCCAAGTGATGATTATAGAATGGCAAGTCTTAACAATAACATTGCTCTTTTGTATCAGGAGATGAATGATTTTCCTATGGCAGTCCAACATCTTAAAAAAGGCACTGTCCATTATAGAAAAAAATAGAAGGAATGGATATTGAAGTTGCCACAACTTATACAAATCTGGCAGCGTCATTGATTGAAATTAATCAGGCAAGTCAGGCGGAAGACTACCTTAAGAAGGCTTTGGAAATATTTGACAGAGATGAAGTGAAAAACTTTCATTACAGCGGAGCCCTTTGTGCCATGGCAAGTGTTAAGTGTAGCTTAAAACAGTATGAAGAGGCAGCTAAGTTATACGAAAAGGCGTTGCCGGAGATAGAAGCAAATATGGGACGTGGCAGTGCTTATAATATTACAAAAGAAAATCTGGCAAAGGTTTTTGACAAAATAAAAGACGAAAAGAAAGAACTTACAGGTATAGAGCTGGCAAAAAGTTTTTATGAAGAGTACGGCAAGGATATGATTCATAATAATTTTTCTGAATATGAGGACAAAATAGCGGTGGGCTTTGTTGGGGAAGGTTCAGAGCGATTTGGCTTTTGATGATGTTTATTCAAGAGACCACGATTTCGGCCCGGATTTTGTATGTGGATTACGGAAGATGTTTATGAGAAAATCGGTGAAAAACTTCAGGATGAATATAACAAACTTCAAAAAGTTATAAGGGCATTACAAGAGTTGATACCATTATGGCTGAAGGAAGAGTGGGCGTTTGTGTAGTTGAAGATTTTTATAAAAAGTATACAGGTTCTGGAGATGGAAATCTAACATTAGAACAATGGATTAATCTTGAAGATTATAAAATTGCAACAGTTACTAACGGTGAAGTTTTTTAGGGACGATTTAGGATATTTTTCTAAGATAAGAAAAAATTTTTGAAAATCAGCCTTTTCAGGCAAGACTTGTTAAGCTTGCAAGACAGCTTGGGGCAATGGCGCAGACAGGTCAGAGCAATTATGAAAGAGCAATGGCAAGAAAAAGATTATGTAACGGCACAGATTTGCATTTCTGATTTTATGAAAGAGACAATGAAATGTGTGTACATTTTAAATAATAAGTTTGCACCGTACTACAAATGGCTTTTTTAAGGGAGTTAGTAGCTTGGATGGAACTGAGAAGATTGTTTCATTGCTTGAAAAATTAAGTCAGCTTCCTGCTCAGAATAATGCTTGGGATGGTTATTTGTATGACAATACTAAGTTTAATGAAAAAAAGATGAAAAAAGCTATTATTATGGAAGAAATAGCAAAAATTATAATTGATAAATTATTGGAACTAAAACTAATAAAGAATAGAAATTCAAATTTTTTAAATGGCTATGTGAGACCAATTATGGATTTGGCAGAAGGGAAAGTTGAAATGTTTGACAGAGAAAAAACAATAGATAAAATAGTAAAACTTGAATTTGAAGCTTTTGATAAAGTGCAGAATGTTGGTGGAAGAGCGTCTTGTCAGAATAATTGGCCTTTCTTCTATGTTATGAGAAAGAGTCAGTATATGACTTGGACAGATGAAATGCTAGAGTGCATTTGCAATCTTTGGGAAGAAAACAAGGCTAAGGGTTGGAATATGATTACCGAGAAATATGGAAGAATGATGGAACATACTTCACCTGAAGAATATGAGAAGATTAAAGATAATTTTCCTGAAAAATCGGAGAGAACAATAGCAATTGTAAATCAGATTGCACAGATTCAGGTAGACTGGATGAAGGATTTTGCTAAGAGTTATCCAAAGCTTGCATCTAATGCAAGGGATATAACAAGTGATGCTGATCAGATTGATAACACTTCTTATGAAACTTATTTAAAGGGAGAGTTATTAACATATTCAGAAGAATTGTTGAAACTTTATCCACAATTTATTGTAAATCTGGCAAGAGAGGGAAAAATCTTGCATATATGACTATAGAAAATACAGCACATTTACAGGGATATGCAACATTGGAAGATGCAGAAAGCAGCATAAGATAAGTTTTGTAAATGTTAAGAGAAAGGAGCGTATGACCATATTTTCTTAATATGGCATACAAAATAAATATGGCATTTTTACCAATATCCAAAGAGGATATGAAGGAAAGAGGAATAGAGCAGTTAGATTTTGTGTTTGTAATAGGGGATGCTTATGTAGACCATCCATCTTTTGGACATGCTATTATAAGTAGAGTTTTGGAAGCTAATGGATATACAGTTGGTATTATTTCACAGCCTGATTGGAAGGACGATGAAAGCATTAATGTTTTGGGAGAACCAAGATTGGCATTTCTGGTTATGAGTGGAAATATGGATTCAATGGTTAATCATTACTATGTTTCAAAGAAAAGAAGAGATAGTGATGCCTACACTCCGGGCGGAGTAATTGGAAAAAGACCGGATCATGCAGTAGTTGCTTATTGTAATCTTATTCGCAGAACTAACAAAACAAAGCCGATTATAATAGGTGGTATTGAGGCAAGTCTTAGAAGAATGGCGCATTATGATTATTGGAGCAATAGTTTTAAACGTTCAATTTTAATGGATAGTCAGGCAAATCTTTTAACTTATGGAATGGGTGAAAAGTGTATAGTTCAGATTGCAGATGCCTTGGCAAGTGGTATGGATGTTACGGATATTACTTATATTCCGGGAACTGTTTTTAAGACTAAAAATATAGAACTTGCTTATGATCCAATAATTCTTCCGTCTTATGATGCTATGAAGGAAGACAAATTAGAGTATGCAAAGAGTTTTAGGGTTCAGTCTGAAAATACTGATCCTTTTAATGGAAAAACTTTGGTGGAACCTTATCCAAACGGAGTTTATGTTGTACAGAATCCACCCCAGGAGCCCTTAACAAGACAGGAAATGGATGATATTTACGACCTTCAATATGAGAGAACTTACCATCCAAGTTACGAGGCTTTAGGTGGGATACCTGCCATTCAGGAAGTTCAGTTTTCATTGGCAAGTTGTCGTGGTTGTTTTGGGGCATGTAGTTTCTGTGCCATAACATTCCATCAGGGAAGAATTATCCAGACGAGAAGCCACGAATCAATCATAAATGAGGCAAAGAAAATTATTGATATGCCTAATTTTAAAGGATATATTCATGATGTTGGTGGCCCTACAGCTAACTTTTTTTATCATCCGTCATGTAAGAAGCAGTTAAAATCAGGTGTGTGTAAGCATAAACAATGTCTTTTCCCACATCCTTGTAAGAATCTAAATGTTGACCACAAGGATTATTTAAGTCTTCTTAGAAAGTTAAGAGAATTGCCTAAGGTCAAAAAAAGTATTTGTCCGTTCAGGTATTAGATTTGACTATATTATGGAAGATAAAGATGATACTTTCTTTAAAGAGCTGGTTAAATATCATATTAGTGGACAGCTTAAGGTAGCTCCTGAGCATATGATAAGGTTTTGTCTTATATGGGAAAACCTCAGAATTGTGTTTATGAAAGTTTTATCACTAAATATAAGAAACTTAACGAAAAGAAGGAAAGAACCAGTTTGTTGTGCCATATCTTATGAGTTCCCATCCGGGCTCTGATATGACAGAGGCAGTGAAGTTGGCTGAGTACCTTAGAGATATTGGCTATAATCCTCAGCAGGTTCAGGATTTTTACCCTACACCGTCAACAATGTCAACTGTAATGTACTATACGGGAGTTGATCCGCGAACAATGAAGCCGGTGTATGTTCCAAAAAATCCGCACGAAAAGGCAATGCAAAGAGCCCTTATGCAGTACAGAAATCCTGCAAACTACGACTTAGTTAAAGAAGCACTTCATATAGCAGGAAGAGAAGACCTTATAGGTTTTGGCAAGGAATGCCTTATTAAACCCAGACAGTTTAAATATGAGAAAAACTATGGTGGAAACGGCGGAAAAGGTAACGGAAAGTCTAAGGATTCACGTAAGGATGCGCGAGGTAAGAATTTTGCAGGCAAAGATTCCTCAAATAACAAGAATGGTCGTGGTAAGAGTTTCGCAGATAAAGACAGCCGCGGGGGAAAAAATTCAGTAAATAATAAAAATACCCGCAGTGGTAAGAATTTTGCGAATGACAAAAATGCCCGCGGCGCTAAGGGACAGACAGGTAACGCACGTAATGGCAAAGTACAATCCGGCAATTCACGTAACGGTAAAGTACAATCCGGTAATGTGAATAACGGAAAGTCCGGCAGGAAATCTAGCAAGAGACGTTAAAGTTTCTATTTGAATCCTAAATTTAGAGTGGTATACTATGTTAGGTAGAAGATAGTTAATTAATAATTAAAATATAGGAGGCAAACAATGGACATTAAAGTATTACAGAAAGATATGATAGCTGCAATGAAAGCTAGAGACAAAGCTAGAAAGGAATCAATTTCAGCATTGATTCAGGCAGTAAAGAAAGCAGGAATTGATGCAGGCTGCAGAGATGATATTCCTGAAGAAATGGTAAACAAAGTAATTCTTAAAGAATTAAAAACTGTAAAGGAACAGATTGATTCATGTCCTGCTGACAGAACAGACTTAATAGAAGAATACCAGGCAAGATATGATGTGTTCAACGAATATGCACCAAAGCTTATGAGTGCAGAAGAAGTTGAAGCAGAATTAAAAGAAAAATTTGCAGACGTAATTGCAACAAAGAACAAAGGTCAGATAATGAAAACAGTAATGCCTGCATTTAAGGGCAGAGCAGATGGCAAAGTAATCAACCAGATAGTTGCAAAAATGTGCCAGTAAATAATAGAAACAAATGAGAAGAAATGCAAGACATGTGTTTCTTCTTTTATTTTTTTTTGCGTGTAGGCAAGGATATATGTTTACAAACAGATTGATTTTGTTATTTTGCTGCGTTCGTTATTGATCGTGGCCAGAGTGTTTTGCACCCGTACCCCGATATAGAAGTTTTCTTGATTTTGGGGTACAAATTTTACAATTTTAAATGTAACATAGCACGTATAAGTGATATTTTTCCTGGCTGTACCCCACTATAGAAATTTTCTTGATTTTTGGGGTACGAATTTTACAATTTTAAATGTAACATAGCACGTATAAGTGATATTTTTTTCCTGGCTGTACCCTGCTATAGAAATTATCTTGATTTTTGGGGTACATATTTAGCAATTTTATATCTTGAGACATAACATATTGTATATATCAATAATAAAAAGTACCCCGATATATAAAAAACTCTCAAAAGCGGGGTACATTTCATTAAATCAGTTACTTAAAAATACAACATAATATATAAATACAACGAAAATGTACCCCGATATTTTAAATCATCCAAATTTCGGGGTACATTCTCCAAATTCTTCTTGATTTTATATACAGCCAGAGATGGGAATGGCAAACACGTTGATTTTCTTATTTTGCTCTGCTGCCTATTGTAAAGCGAAAAACTAAACTCGCTACGCTCAAACAGTAGTTTTTACGCTTTACGCTATGCTCGCAAAATTTCGAAAATCTGCCTATTGTTTGCCATTCCCATCTCTGACTGTATACAACTTTCGACATTTTTTACATTTTCCTGGATATTTTAAATAGATTTAACATAAATGAGCTATTGCATTTAACGAAATTTAAATAGTATATATGTGTACCCTGAAGGAAACAAAAATAAGTTCCTTCAAAAATATTAAAATTTACTTGAAAACGAGGAGAAAATTGAAAATGAGAAAGAAAGTTTTAGCAGTAGTATCTGCATTGGTTATTACAACATTAGCATTCACAGGATGCGGTAGCAACAAGAGTGCAAGCAGTGACAATGGTTCTGATTCAGGAGCTAAGTCACAGGCAATCACAGTAGTTTCAAGAGAAGAAGGTTCAGGAACTAGAGGAGCTTTCGTAGAACTTCTTGGAGTTGTAGATGAAAACGAAAATGACATTACAGTAAGTTCAGCACAGATTACAAACAGCACATCAGTAATGCTCCAGAAGGTAGCACAGACAAAGAGTGCAATCGGTTATGTTTCACTTGGTTCATTATCAACAGACGTTAAGGCTGTTCAGGTTGATGGTGTTGACGCAACAGCAGAAAACGTTAAATCAGGTAATTACAAAGTATCAAGACCATTTAACATTTGTTACAAAGAAGATAAGTTATCAGACATTGACAAAGACTTCATCTCATTCATTATGAGCAAAGAAGGACAGCAGATTGTAAACGACAACGGTTACATCGGAGTTGAAGCAACAGAATCATACAAGGCAAGTGGTAAGAAAGGGAAAATCACTTTAGCAGGTTCAACATCAGTTGCGCCATTAATGGATAAGTTAAAAGATGAATATGTAAAACTAAACGCAGACGCTTCAATTGAAATTCAGGAATCAGGTTCTTCAGCAGGTATTCAGTCAGCAATCGAAGGTGCAACAGAAATCGGTATGTCATCAAGAGAATTAAAAGATGAAGAAGCAAAAGAATTACAGGTTCAGAAAATTGCATTAGATGGTATCGCAGTAATTGTTAACACAGAAAATCAGGTAACAAACCTTACATCAGATCAAATTAAGAAAATCTACACAGGTGACTTAACAGACTGGGCTGATGTTCAGTAATAAAATCTGCATATAAGGGTACAGGCAGAGGGATTAAAATTCCTCTGCTTTTAGTGAATGAAGGAGAAAATATTTTGAATAAAGTATTAGATTTTTTAATGAAAATAGTATTTCTTGTATGCGCATGTATATCTATTGCAGCAGTTATAACAATTTGTGTATTTATGTTTGCAAATGGTGTGCCGGCAATTAAAGAAATAGGAATAACAAAGTTCCTTTTTTGGAACACAGTGGCGTGTGTCACAGAATCTTTTTGGAATATGGCCAATGATTGTAGGCAGTATTTATGTAACTGCAGGAGCAATGATAATCGGTGTTCCAATCGGACTTTTAACAGCAGTATTTCTTGCAAAATACTGTCCAAAAAAATTATATAAATTTATCAAACCAATAATTAACCTTATGGCAGGGATTCCTTCTATTATATACGGATTCTTCGGACTGGTTGTTATTATTCCAATTATTCAGGAAATTTTTGGAACAGCAGGTGACGGTATACTTGCAGCATCAATTCTTCTTGGAATGATGATACTTCCAACAATTATTAACACAGCAGAATCATCAATTGTGGCAGTACCGGAAGCATATTATGAAGGAGCGCTTGCCCTTGGTGCAACAAAGGAAAGAAGTATTTTTAAGACAGTAATACCGGCGGCAAAGTCAGGTGTTATGTCAGGAATTATTCTTGAATGGGTAGAGCCATAGGTGAAACAATGGCAGTTGTAATGGTTGCCGGAAACCAGGCAATTATACCGGACAGCATTACAAGTGGTGTCAGAACGCTTACAGCCAATATCGTACTTGAAATGGCTTATGCCACAGGATTGCATAGAAGAGCATTAATTGCTACAGCAGTAGTATTGTTTGTATTTGTATTAATTATAAATGTATGTTTTTCAATAATTAATAGGAGGTCTGAATAATGGAAAAAGAAGTAAAAGCAGTAGGCAGAAAAGCTCCTATAGTAAAAACAAACAGCAAGTTAAAAGAATATTTAAGAAAACCGGGCTCACTTATTATGCTGATTCTTATAATGCTTGCAGCGGCAATTACAGTTGGAATAATGGTTTATCTTGTTGCTTACATAGTTATAAGAGGTGTTCCCTATATTAATGCAGACTTGTTTGCATGGAAATACAATTCAGATAATGTTTCAATGACACCGGCTATTATTAACACAATTATAATAGTTGCAATGACACTGATTATTTCAGTACCTATTGGAGTGGCAGCAGCAATTTATCTTGTTGAGTATGCAAAGAGAGGTTCAAAACTTGTAAAAATCATAAGAGTTACAACTGAAACATTGGCAGGCATACCTTCAATTGTTTTCGGTTTGTTCGGTTTCCTTGCATTTGTTCTTGCCTTACATTGGGGATATTCATTAATAGCCGGAGTTTTAACACTGGCAATAATGGTTTTGCCAACAATTATAAGAACAACAGAGGAAGCGCTTATTGCTGTGCCAGACTCATTTAGAGAAGGCAGTTTTGGTTTAGGTGCAGGAAAACTTAGAACAATATTTGTTATTGTTTTGCCGGCAGCAGTTCCGGAATTTTGTCAGGGGTTATTCTTGCAATAGGAAGAATTGTTGGTGAAAGTGCAGCACTTATTTTTACGGCAGGTTCAGTGGCGGCAGTGCCTTGGGGCTCAGGCAAGTTTTCTTATCTTCAACAAGAACTTTGGCAGTTCATATGTACTGCTTATTGTCAGAAGGACTTTACACAAATCAGGCTTATGCAACAGCGGTAATACTTTTGATAATTATTTTAATTATTAATGGTTTATCAGGGCATACTTGCAAACAAGATTGGAAAGGAAAATAAATAAATGGGAAAAATAGATATAAAGGACATGGACCTTTTTTTACGGAGATTTTCATGCCATAAAGGATGTAAATTTATCAATTCCAAAGAACCAGATTACAGCATTTATAGGACCTTCAGGATGTGGTAAGTCAACAGTACTTAAATCACTTAACAGAATGAATGATCTTGTAGTGGATTGTAAAAAAATACAGGGAAAAAAATAACACTTGATGGTGTTGATATATATAAAGACATGGACGTAAATGACTTAAGAAAAAGAGTGGGAATGGTATTCCAGAAAGCTAATCTTTTTCCAATGAGCATATACGATAACATTGCATATGGACCAAGAACTCACGGTATCCGTTCAAAGGCAAAACTTGACGAAATTGTTGAGCGAACATTAAAACAGGCAGCAATTTGGGATGAAGTAAAAGATTCATTAAAGAAAAATGCCCTTGCAATGTCAGGTGGCCAGCAGCAGAGACTTTGTATTGCAAGAGCTTTAGCAGTTGAACCAGAAGTGTTATTAATGGATGAACCAACATCAGCACTTGATCCTATTTCTACATCAAAGATTGAAGATTTGGCAACAGAATTAAAGAAGGATTACACAATTGTTATGGTAACTCATAACATGCAGCAGGCAGCCAGAATATCAGACAATACAGCTTTCTTCTTGTTGGGAGAGGTTGTTGAATATAGTGACACAGAGCAAATGTTCTCAATGCCTAGAGACAAGAGAACAGAGGATTATATTACAGGAAGGTTTGGTTGATGTTATGAGAAATTATTTTGATGAACAGCTTGACAATCTAAATAATGAATTAATTAAAATGGGTAAACTTTGTGAGCAGGCTATTTCAGGAGCCATCAAAATTACAATGGAAGATGACCATGAAGAATTAAAAGAGAAGTATTGGAAACAGACAGCGAAATTGACAAAAAAAGAAAGAGATATTGAATCTATTTGTATGAAACTTTTGCTTAGACAGCAGCCGGTAGCAAGGGATTTAAGAGTTATTTCCTCAGCACTTAAGATGATATCAGACATGGAGCGTATAGGCGACCAGGCATCAGATATTGTTGAATTGGCTCAGTATATTAAAAAAAAGTGATGTAAAATACAAAACACATTTAAGTGACATGGCAAACGAAGTTATAAAAATGGTAACAAAGAGCATTAAGTCTTTTGTAAAGAAAGATATTGAAATGGCAAGAAATGTTATTGTCTATGATGATGTTGTTGATAACTATTTTGAAGAGATAAAGAAAGAGTTAATAAGAATAATTTCTTCAGGAGAAAGTGATGGTGAAGAATTTATTGATATTCTTATGATTGCCAAATATCTTGAAAGAATAGGCGACCATGCAACTAATATTGCAGAATGGGTTGAGTACTCAATTCTAGGCTATCACGCAGAGTAAATCAAAATAAAACCTAAAACTTTTCAAAAATATATTGTAAAAAATTCAAATATCTCCCAATTTTTACCTGCATTTAACATAAATCTTACTTTCCGGGGCTAAAGTTAATTTAACCTGGAAAGTAAGGTTAATAATATGTTAGTTAGAATTTAATTATTTGGAGGTATATATGATTTATTTGGTAGAAGACGATAGCAGTATTAGAGAATTAGTAATATATGCATTAAACAGTACAGGTCTTGAGGCAAAAGGCTTTGAGAAACCTTCAGAATTTTGGAAGGCAGTTGAGGAAGAAGAGCCAAGTCTTGTAATACTTGATGTAATGCTTCCTGAGGAAAGTGGAATTGATGTTTTAAAGAAAATAAGAAGCAATCCTGCAATTGAGAAGCTTCCGGTAATTATGGAAACAGCAAAAACAAGTGAGTATGACAGAATAAACGGACTTGAAAGTGGTGCGGATGATTATATTTCAAAGCCATTTAGCATGATGGAAATGGTTGCAAGAGTTAAAGCGTTAATCAGAAGATCTGAGTACAAGCATGAAGAAAATGATTATACAATTAATAATCTTTATGTTTGCCCAATAAAGCATCTTGTAAAAGTTGACGACAGGGAAGTTGTCTTAACATTAAAAGAATATGAAATGTTATGCCTTCTTTTAAAGAATAGAGGTATTGTTTTGTCAAGAGAACAGCTTCTTAACAAGATTTGGGGATACTCTTTTGACGGAGAAAGTAGAACAGTGGATGTTCATGTAAGAACTCTTAGGCAGAAACTTGGAACGGCAGGAGATGTTATAAAAACCATCCGTGGAGTTGGTTATAAAATCTCGGCTTAAATGTGATAATAGTAATAAGTGACTTGTGGTAATTATTAAATCTAAATTTAAGAAACTTAATATATTTAATAAATTTTACTTAGATTTAACAAAGAGAATAGTTACAATTTACACTCCCACTATACTATGAATATGTAGACAGGGAAGAAATTACACGGATTGTTACGTGCTTCGCACTCTCACAATCTTACCCCAATATTTGACATTTAGAAAAGTTTTAGGAGGAAAAAATGAACATTTTTGACGTATTATCTCTTATTGGAGGTTTAGCATTATTCCTTTTTGGAATGAATATTATGGGTGATGCTCTTGAAAAAAAGAGCTGGGAATCAGTTGAAAAACATTCTTGAAAAATTAACATCTAACAGATTTAAGGGATTTTTGCTTGGGGCAGGAGTAACAGCAATTATTCAGAGTTCTTCAGCAACAACAGTTATGGTTGTGGGTTTTGTTAACTCAGGAATTATGAGTCTTAAGCAGGCAATAGGAATTATTATGGGGGCAAACGTTGGAACAACCATTACATCTTGGATTCTTAGTTTAACAGGGATTGAAAGTTCAAACATTTGGGTTAGTCTTTTAAAGCCAACATCATTTACACCAATTCTTGCAATGATTGGTTTGATAATGATTATGTCAAAGAAAAACTCAAAACGTGCAGATACAGGAATGATTCTTTTTAGGATTTGCAGTTTTAATGTTTGGAATGGAACAGATGTCAGGTTCTGTTAGCGGATTAAGAGATGTTCCTGAATTTAGAAACATATTAGTAATGTTTAGCAATCCGGTATTAGGTGTATTGGCAGGTGCATTCTTAACAGCAGTAATCCAGAGTTCATCAGCTTCAGTAGGTATACTTCAGGCATTGGCATCAACAGGAGCAGTAACATACGGAAGTGCAATTCCAATCATTATGGGACAGAACATTGGAACTTGTGTAACAGCAATTATTTCATCATTTGAGCAAACAAAAACGCAAAAAAGAACAGCAATTGTTCATTTGTCATTTAACATAATCGGAACAGCGGTATGGCTTGCAGTATTTTGCTTATTAAATTCAATTATACAGTTTCCATTTATAAGTGATTCAGCCAATCAGCTTGGAATAGCAATTGTTCATACAACATTTAATATTTTATGTACATTGTTATTATTCCCATTTGCAAACCAGTTGGAAAAACTTGCATGTATCATTATAAAGGATGCAGAAAAGAAAGAATCATTACAGTTACTTGATGAACGTCTTATGACAACACCTGCAATTGCAATTGACAGATGTAAAAAGTTGTAATGGAAATGTTTGAGAAAACAATTGAAGGAGTAAGCTGCGCCTGTGACATTTTAAGTGAGTACGATTCAAAAAGTAATAGACAAGGTTAAAGAGTACGAAGAAGAAGTGGACAAGTACGAGGATAAGATAGGAACCTATCTTGTAAGAATCAGTACAAGAGACTTAAGTGAAAGTGACAGCAAGAGCGTAAGTGAGTTATTACACATCATTGGAGACATTGAAAGAATTTCAGACCACTCAGTAGGAATAGCAAAGTCAGCGGAAGAAATTCATGATAAAAAATTACATTTCTCAGAAAATGCAAGAAAAGAATTAAAAGTTTTAATTAATGCAGTAAAAGATATTTTGAATCAGTCACAGACGGCTTTTTGAAAATAATGATATGGATGCTTCATTAACTGTTGAGGCATTGGAAGAAGTAATAGACTATTTGAAACACCAGTTGAAGAAGAGACATATTGACAGATTAAAAAATGGTAAGTGCACAATTGAGCAGGGATTTATAATGACAGACATTCTTACTTCTTTGGAAAGAATATCAGACCATTGTTCTAACATTGCAGGATGTGTTGAGGAAATTGACCATGACAGTCTTGGACTTCATGCATACAGCAGTGAAATAGATAAAAAATCCGGGAAGTAAATTCTATCAGGTTTATACACAGAACAAAGATAAATATGCAATTGACTAGAATTAAGTTAGGTTTATTGCAGATTAAAGAAAAGAAGGTTGATTTTATGCATACAATTTATGAAAAATTGTGGCTTATATCTTCAGAACTAAACAATTTAACAAAGGTAAACAAAAAAGTTTATATATGGCTATAAGTGTTATGTTTTGGATACTTGTGGCAACAATAGTTTGTGTTGTATTGGAAATTTTTTGTAAAATATCTTATATAACATTGGCTGTAATTATTGGTTACGTAGCTGTTATACAGGGATATTTCAGAGCAGTCATGTACATATACAGAAATACAACACCTAAGGATGTTGAATGAATACAGTGAATGAAAATTAAATAAATATATGGGATAATTAACTATTGTTAATATAAATAATTATTACGGAATATAAACTAAAAAAAATTAAATATTTTAATGCCAAAACTAACTATATAAAACTATTTGTATGTTTTAATTTTTATGGTAAAATTATGGGTGGCCAAACCTTTAATAAATTTTACAAAACAGGAGATAAAGCATGGATAGAAAAGTAATATTTTTAGATTTGGATGGAACTCTTACAAATGATGACAAAAAAGTTACACCTAAAACATTAAAGGCATTGAAGCAAATAATGGAAGAAAGGACATATTGTGGCGCTTGCATCAGGACGCCCAACGCCGGGAGTAGCACAGGTTGCAAAAACACTTGAGCTTGATAAGTACGGTGGATATGTTCTTTCTTTTAATGGAGGAAAAGTAATCAACTGGAAAACAAAGGAAGTTATTTATGAGAACGCATTATCAAAAGAATATATTCCTGAATTAGTTGATTATGCAACAGAGAACAAAATCGGTCTTATTACTTATGATGACGATAGCATTGTTGTTGGAACTCCAATAGATGAATATATTGAATTGGAATCATTTATTAACAAGTTGCCTCTTAAAGAGAAAAAAATCTTGTTGAGTATGTTGATTACAATCCTAACAAATGTCTGTTAACGGCACCGGGCGAGATTGCAGCAGAACATGAAAAGATTCTCTCAAAGAAGTTTGAGGAAGAATAAGCATATATCGTTCAGAGCCATTTTTTATAGAAGCATTGCCAATGGGAATTGATAAAGCACATTCAATAGAAGTTCTTATTAATCATCTTGGAATTCCAAAAGAGAATACCATTGCCTGTGGTGACGGATTTAATGATCTTACAATGATTAAGTACGCACACGTTGGTGTTGCTATGGCCAATGCTACAGACGTGGTTAAGGAGAACGCAGATTACATTACAAAATCTAATAATGAAGATGGAATAGCTCACGTTATCGAGAAGTTTATTCTTGAAAAATAAAACAAAAATATTAAAGCGTTAAAAAGTCCAACCATTGTGCAAGCACAGGTGGGATGAGACTTTGATACACTGTAATTAAATATAAGGAAAGGGAGAAAAAATGAAACGAGGAAACAAAAGAATTATCGCGGTACTTACTTTAATGTTTGTTATTCTTATTGGAACAACAGTTTTTTGCCGACAAAGAGGCTAAGTATGTTCCACAGTTGTTTGGAACATTTTGGGCACTGGTTCCACCACTGGTAGCCATAGCATTAGCACTTATTACAAAAGAAGTTTACAGTTCATTATTTATTGGAATTGTAATTGGTGGAATTTTTTTTTTATTCAGGAGGCTCATTTGAGGGAACAATTGAACATGTATTAGAGGACGGAATAATCGGTTCACTATCTGATGCATATAATGTGGGAATATTAGTATTCCTTGTTGTTCTTGGAACAATAGTTGCACTTATGAATACAGCAGGTGGTTCAGCAGCTTTTGGTGATTGGGCATCTAAACATATCAAAACAAGAATTGGTGCTCAGCTTGCAACTATTGCGCTTGGTTGTCTTATTTTCGTAGATGACTATTTTAACTGCCTTACAGTTGGTAGTGTCATGCGACCTGTAACAGATAAGCATAATGTTTCAAGAGCAAAACTTGCATATCTTATTGATGCAACAGCAGCACCTGTTTGTATTATTGCACCTATTTCTTCATGGGCTGCAGCGGTAACAGGTTTCGTAAAAAGGACAGGATGGATTTGTAGTATTTATTAAGTCAATTCCATACAACTATTATGCTTTGCTTACTATTGTTATGATGATTTCAATAGTATTGTTAAAAGTTGATTTTGGCTCAATGGCTAAGCATGAAGCCAATGCAGCAAAAAAGGAGACTTGTTTACAACAGGTCAGAAGACTTACAAAGAGGAAGAACAGGTTGAAGAAAAGAGAGGCAAGGTTTGTGACCTTGTAGTTCCTGTAGTTACTCTTATTATTTGTTCTATTATTGGTATGATTTATACAGGTGGATTCTTTAAAGGAACAAGCTTTGTTAAGGCATTTTCTGAAAGTGATGCTTCAGTTGGACTTGCTATCGGAAGTATTTTTGCATTAATGATTACTATTGTATTCTATGTTGTAAGAAGAATTTTAAGCTTCAAGAAGTGTATGGATTGTTTGCCTGAAGGATTTAAGGCTATGGTACCTGCAATTCTTATTCTTACTTTTTGCATGGACATTGAAGAATATGACAAGCAGCCTTGGTGCAGCAGAATATGTTGGTGGAATTATGAAACATAGTGCAACAGGTTTTGCAATATTCCTTCCTGCAGTTATATTTGTTGTAGGTTGTGGACTTGCTTTTGCAACCGGTACTTCCTGGGGAACGTTTGGTATCCTTATTCCTATTGTTGTTCAGGCGTTCCAGAAAACTGATCCTGCAATGATGATTATTGCCATTTCAGCATGTATGGCAGGTGCAGTATGCGGTGACCACTGCTCACCAATTTCAGATACAACAATTATGTCATCAGCGGGAGCGCAGTGCGAACATACAAACCACGTATCAACACAGATACCTTACGCTGCAACAGTTGCAGTTATTTCATTTATCACATACATTATCGCAGGTGCGTTGCAGAAGGCAGCAGGGCTTGGATGGTTGGCACTTCCAATTGGAATTGTTCTTATGGTAGGAACAGTTGTGGGAATAAAAGTGCTTACGGCAGGAAAAGAAGTTGCGGAGTAGATGCGAGATGAAATTATGCAAATGATTGAAAGACAATTTTATCTGAAATTGAGACTTGGAGAGCTGTTAAGATTTGGGAAAGTTGAGCTTTGGAGTTATGTAAACTAGTAGCGGTTAAAATTGAGATTTATACAAACTTGGATAATAGAAATCAAAGTTATGTAAACCAATGATAATTAGAATGGAAGTTATGTAAGTTGATAACGATTAGAATAAAAGTTATGTAAACTGGAAAAACAAGAAACACCACAACTTATTAGATAATTCAATATTGTTGTGGTGTGTAAAGGCAAATTTTAAACAAAATATGTGATTATATGGTTTGCATAAAACAATTTACACCACAAATTAGTATGAATATTGCAATTGTTGTGGTATAAAATTGTTGATTCATATAAAAAGAGACAAGAAACTGGTTGACATAAATTAAAAATATACCACAAAATTATCGAATAATTGAAAATGTTGTGGTGTATGCGGAATAATTATCGTGAAAACCTTGAATTTGTACCATATAGGCAAGAAAGTGTATAGATGGTACAGATATAAAAAAATTGATGAGCAAGAAACTTGAAATCTGTACCATACGGAGAAGAAAAATGTGTATATGGTACAAATATAGGCAAGTTGAAGAGCAAGAAACTTGGAATCTGTACCATACGGAGAAGAAAATGTGTGTATATGGTACAAATATAAGCAAGTTGAAATGCAAGAAACTTGAAATCTGTACCATACAGAGAAAAAATTGCAAATATGGTACAAATATAAGCAAATTGAGCTGTAGCAGACTTAAAATCTGTACCATATAGAGAAGAATATTCATATATGGTACAAATACTAATAAAATAAGAAAATCCCCTAGCATAGTGGTTGAAATCATTATACTGGGGGATTTTTTATCATATTAATGTAATCAAAGTCGCAAGTTATTATTAATTAAACATACTTGAATAATAGAATACTAATACTTCAATTATTTATTTGACGTTGGCAGATATGGTAGAAGTGCGCCTGCCATATTAGAAATAGGCATTGTCTGCAACCATACACGTCCGGGACCCGTAACTATGGTGTTAAACAAGCCTTCTCCACCAAAGAATATGTTCTTCATTCCGGGAACGGTCTGAATATCCATCTGGCATGTAGCTGTCATGGCAGCAAGATGACCGGTATCGATTACAATCTGCTGTCCGGGTTGCAATTCGTACTCAATTACGTGACCGTCAAATTCAGCAAAAGCAATGCCGTTACCTGAAAGTTTCTGCATAATAAAACCTTCACCACCGAAAAGTCCTGAGCCAAGCTTCTTTCGAAAATGCATTGAAAGCTCAACTCCAGCTTCAGATGCAAGAAAAGCAGATTTCTGCAAAATAATTTCATTGCCGGGTGTAATTTCAAAAGCCTTAATTGAACCAGGGAAGCAGGATGCAATGGAAATCATGCCATTAGTACGCTCTGCAGTATAAATATTTTGAAAAATGGTATCACCGGACAAGGCTCTTCCGAACATCTTACCAATGCCACCTCCGGTAGTTTCCATTTTCATATTAGGTGACATCCATGCCATTCCGCCACCTTCTGTAATAATTTTTTTCTCCGGCGTCAAGTTCACAAATAACAACCGGAAGAGTATCGCCTTGAATTGAATATCTCATAAAGACCTCCTAAAATAATTAAGTTTGTATAATTATTGTATCATAAAGAATATGCAAAAAACAGCATTATAGTAATAAAAAGAAGGCAACAATAACATTAGGGTCAGCTTGTGAAAAATCAGAAAAAATGAAGTGTTATAATAATGTTAATAAAAAAATATATAACTTTATGTTTATAAATAATAAAATAGAAGGAGTAAAAATATGAAAAAGAATACGAAAATTATTACAGTAGCTGTGATAATATTGGTGTGTAGTTTATTAAGTGGTTGTCAAGAAAGCAGTCAAAAAGCGAAAGACACAAAGAAACAAAATATTATCGCAGACAAACAGAAAGAAAATTCAAAAGTTGAAGAAACAACTCAAAATGAGAATATTAGAGAAGGTGAAGCTAAAGATGATAATGATTTAACAGGTACATACGTCGATGAAGAATCAGGTGAAACTCTTAAAGTAGTAGTTAAAGATGGAAAGGCTTCATTTTGTCTTTATTCAAAAGATGGAGAGGAATGTTCTGATTTTAAAGAAAAGGATAGGGACATAAAAGACAATTATATAGATGGTGAAATGTCATATGTATCAAAAAATATGGATGGATCATTGGCAGTTTCATCTGGCTCAGGAGGTTCATGGGGCAAGTTTGTAAAAAGAAAGAAAAAGGGGCAAAATTGATTTTACAAATTTTAATTCATCTGACAGATTGGAAACAGAAACATATCAGGAAAGCGATGGAATCAAAATAGATAAGGATAAAATAAATAATAAAGTTTTAAAATTTGAAAATGATGATGGAGAGCTATGCTTTACTTACTTTGATGATGACGGTTCATATTTTGATGAGGTAGTTTCAGGAGCATGGTATGACGAAAATGGCGCACCTTTTAGCTAAAATGCCACCGTTAAATCTTTGGAGAAAAGGACATCTTTGGACAGGAGATTTAAATGACTTTCATTTTGTTAATCCGAAAGGGTTTACAATGGATCAGTTAAAAAGAACGAATCCGTCAGATGATATGGAGGGGGATTTGTATGCGATTATTTTGAAAAACATTACTAAAGAACAGGGTGATGATAATATGATTTATTATGGCGAAGATTATTACACAGGGAAGAAGTAATGTTTAGAGGAAAATATAGCAAAATATTGAATGGTGACAATGTCTTAATAATAGGACAATTTATAGGACTAACAGAAGATGATAGTCCGAATTAGACGTATGGCGCGTAGAGCTATGTAATGACAGATTTTAAAAATAATTCTTTTAAGGTGTTCCCTAAAAGTTTAATACTTTGGAACACCTTAAATCTTTTTATAATTATTTTTAATCTTTTACTTGGCTTCCGTCAGGTTCCATATGATAATTGTCCTTATAGATTAATTTAGAAATCGGCACAATCTGAAAGCCTTTTTTCCTGCAGTCCTTCTATTACTTTAGGCAGAGCTTGGGCGGTGTATTTGGCACCGTTATGCATAAGGATGATGGAGCCGTTTTTTTAGTGATTTGTGGTTTAAAACTGTGTTTACAATTGGTTCAACGCCATAATTTTTCCAGTCAAGAGAGTCAACATCCCATTGGATTGTGTAGTAGCCACAATTTTTCGCCTGTTCAATAAGGGCATTGTTGTAGTCACCGTAAGGTGGACGGAAAAGGCACATTTTAGTGTTAGTAAGCTTTTCAACTTTTTCGGTTACGGAGTTTAATTCATCACAGATGGAAGACTTGCTAAGCTGTGGCATGTGCTTGTGGTGTTCGCTGTGATTTCCCAAATCGTGTCCGGCTGCTTTTATGGCTTTTACATCATCAGGGTAGCTTTCAACCCAGCCGCCGGTCATAAAGAAAGTTACATTAATCTTATATTTCTTTAAAATATCAAGGATTTTCTGAGTATCTTCATTTCCCCATGCAGCGTCAAAAGACAGCGCAACCATAGGTTTGTCAGTGTTAACGCGATAAATTGGGAGCTTCTTGCCATTAGTAGAAACGGTAATGGCTTCAAGTCCGTTGCTAAATAAATCTTTTTCGTAAATATATGTAGCACCGGCTATCATAATAAGAATGACAAGCCAGAAAATACTTCTTTTTCATAAGTGGAATTCTTTCTGAAGATGACATAAGCATACTTTCCAAGATAATTACTATATTTTATGTAAAGAAAATAATAATATGAAATTTAATTATAAGAATATTTCTATGACAGACATACTATAATGACATTTTCGTTATACATTATTATGCTTCATTAGGCAGAATAAAAATATAGAATATATATATATGCTATATCAATAAATGTTAAAAAATATCAATAATTTTTTCGCCGCCAATCCCCTAAAACCAAACCGACAATCCCTTCCCAAAAAAATCTCCTGAGCACATTTCCAAAACTTTATCAAGTACCTAGAAACTGCAAAATCGCCCAAAAACATACAATTTTTGCCACTTTGCTTACAAATAGGAAACTTAGTGCTATAAGAATGACTAACAGTTCTGTGCAGGAAATGTTTGAAAATACATTAAAAAAGTACTGGGCGTTTAATGGAGCGGAAAATTAAATTAGAACGTCGGGAAGGCACTGCAACTGAAGTAGGGGTAAAATGAAATAGCGGAAAGTACTAAATCAGTGTTTAAGGTAGTAAAGGTATTTATAAGATATTAATTTAAATAATTAGAATAAGGAATTAGGAAATGCCAAAAATGACTCAAATATAATGGCAAAAATATAAGATGCAAAACTATGACGCACTTAAAAGGTATATGGAGAAATCGGACTCATCTGTATATATGGGGAAGCATACAGATTACAAAAAGAAGAACACATCTGACGGTACTTTTCGGAAAAACTTAAATATATAGAAAAGTCAATACATCCAATTCTTTTTTAAAGATAAGGGGTTGTAAATAAATAAGAAGGAGGAACAAAGATTATGAAGAAATTAATTTCTAAATTAGAGTTTTAGCAAACTGTATGGCTTTAATGTTAGTTATTCAGAGTGCTAACACAGCTTGCGCATGGATTGTTCATCAGCCTGAATTTCCAGAACAGGCAAGCAAGTTTAAAGGTAAAATAATATGATTGAAAAGTTAACCAATCATATTGTGGATTGCCAAATCGCTTCCGGAAAAATCAAAGAGGAAGAGGGTAGCGTGTATCGATACGGATACACGCTATTTTTTGAAAAAATTAATCAATATAGTCATAGCTTTAATAATTTGTTTAATAACAGGTAAGTGGCTTGCGGTAGGACTTTTTCTTCTGGCAGTTATTCCGTTTAGAAGTTTTGCAGGAGGCTGGCATGCAAAAGAGTTTTGGCAATGTGCGATTTTTATCTAATTTGATGATAGTCATAATGCTAATTTGTATTGAAAAATTATGTATAACCAAAGAAATAGTATACGTAATTTTTGAAGTAATAACACTTTTAGCACTTATTTTTTATAATACCAACACAGAATCCTAACAAAAATTGTCGCAAAATGAATTAAAAAATATAAAAAAGTTTCATTTATTATATGGTTAGTACAATGTTGTTTGTTAGTTGTATTTTTTGTTTACAAAAGTTATCAATTTTCCACTATAATGTTGTATACTCATATTGTTATAGTAATCGCAGTGGTAGCTCAGACTATGAGCGAAATAAAAAACAGATAGATAAAGAGTGGAATAAGATAATGTTTAATGTTGCAATATGTGATGATGACAAAAATTTTATACAGTACGTTGAAGATATAATTAAGAATTAGGATATGCGGAAGATGTAAAGTTTTTTGAATATCTGTCAGGTGAGGAATTTCTTTTTGACATAGATGAACGTGGGGATTTGGACTTAGTTGTTTTGGATATTCAAATGGGTGAAACAGACGGAAATCAGGTTTCTGTTGAACTTAGAAAAGATATAAAAGTACAACTTTAGTTTTCTGTTCAGGATATTTTAAACCATCTCCGGAGAATATTAAAGTTTCGCCTTTTAGATTTTTATTAAAGGAATATTCAAGAGAGAGAATGGTAAGTGAGTTTAAAGAAATTTTTGAATATTTAATGAACAATAAAGATGAGCCTTCGATTGTATGTCGGGGAGAAAGAAGTCAGGTCCAGGTGTATGCTAATGAAATTATGTATATTGAAATTTCTAAGAGAGGAACAAAAGTACATACATTAAACAAAGGTGGTCTGGTAGAAAAAGTATATTCCTGTAAAAAGAGTTTAGATTTTTTTGTACGAATTGTTTAAGGAAAGTAATTTCGCTTATGCACATAACAGTTATATTGTTAATTTGAAATATGTAAAAAAGCTTTACTCTGAGGAACTAAAATTAGTTGATGTCAGGTTTTATCAGTTTCAAGAACGAAGATTAAGAATTTAAGAAAACAGGTTACAGAGTATTTTGAGAGAAAATATAGGTAGGGGAGAATAGAATGAAAACGTTGATTTTGATTTTCCATTTATTGGTGTGTATATTTGAAATATGGATGCTATCTGATTTTTATGATGCCTTTTTAGGCTATAAAAATAAAGGAAAAAAAGAGAAATATATTTATAGTATTATGTTTTGCATTAATTATTTTTGCAATTAATAGCTTTAATAATACAGTATTAAATCTGTCAGTTGTGCCGTTTATGTATTTTTTGTTAGCTGTAGTAGGTTTTAGTGGAAACATATACAAAAAAAATATTTGGAACTTTCATAGGCACGGTAGTTCTTATGGGAACAGAATTAATTGTTGTGGGAGCATTAAGTGTAACATCCCAGCAGTTAATTGAAAGCAGTATGATGTATGAACCTTCAGCCATAATGTTAACTGTAATTGTAAAAATAGTTACCCTTATGGTGTTTGCCGTTATTAAACAGTTTGTGGCAAAAGAAGGAACAAATATGGATGGGGCAACATTTATGCTCTATATGGTTTTGCCGTTGTCGAGTATTGGAATTATGTTTTCCATAGCTTTTTGCAATATTGATTTTGGAAATGTAACTTTAGCAAAATACTGTCTTGCAATATTTTGTATTCTGCTTATGGCAGGAAATGGAACAGCATTTTATGCCTATAACAGATATGCAAAACTTTGTATGGAAAGAGAAATTAATAAGCGTACAGTTCTTATGCAGGAAATGGAGCTTGAAAATTATAAGAAGATTAATCAGGCAAATGATAAGTATATGGAATTATTACATAATTCAAATCATTACATGAGGACTGTGTATGGATTGTTAGAACAGGATAATAAAGATGAAGCAATAAACATTATGGATTCTGTTTTGACCGAATATGAAGAGGGTGAGCTTATTGAATATAGTACGAATTCTATACTTAATACTATTTTAAGCGAATATTATGATAAGTCTAAAACCAATCATATAGAATTTAATATTTTCGTTGAACCGGGATTTAATATTGAGTGTGTTGATTCCATGGATCTTGTAGCAATGGTTAGCAATTTGATTGCTAATGCATATGAAGCAGCATTGAAAAGTGACGAAAAGAAAATAAAAAGTTCAAATGTATATGCAAAATGACGGAAGTTTTATTATAATAAAGATAGAAAATTCATTTAGTGGGGAGATAGTAAGGCAAGGTGACAGGTTGCTTTACAACAAAGAAAGACGGAAATATTCACGGCGTAGGAATTGAAAGCGTTGAAAAAGTTGCAGAAAAATATGATGGTTGGGTTTCTACATCATGGGGCAATAAAAGTTTTAGGACAATGTTAGTACTTAATAATTCTTATGTTGTGTAAATAACAACGGAGATTAAAATGAAAAACAGAAGAAGAAAAAAAAGAAGAAAAAGCTTATTAAAGAGAATATTTATTTTTCTTTTAATTGTGGCAGTTGCTGCAGTGGCACTTATAGGGGCAAGGTACTTTATTAACAGACAGAAAGTTGTAAAACTGGATGAGATTGAAATGCCGGACTGGATTAAGTCGGAAATTATTGAGGTGGACGGCACTTCAAGAAGCGGTGAAAAGCTAAGTTCCGTAAAGGATATTGTGGTTCATTATGTTGGCAATCCGGGAAGTACGGCAGAACAAAATAGAAATTTTTATGCAGGGGACCAGTCTAATGTCAGTTCCCATTTTGTTGTGGGTTTAAAGGGAGAGATTATTCAATGTATTCCTTTGTCTGAAATGTCTGCAGCAAGTAATTGGCGAAACAATGACACTATTTCAATAGAGGTTTGTCATCCTGATGATACGGGAAAATTTAACAAGAAGACATACAAGTCTTTGGTTAAGCTTGTGGCATGGTTAGAGAAACAGTGTGGACTGGAAGATGGGGACGTTATAAGGCACTATGACATTACAGGAAAAGAGTGTCCAAGATATTTTGTAACCCATAAGGATGCGTGGAAGAAGTTTAAGCAGGATGTGGCAGATTATAGAAAGGATGAACAGTAATGATTACAAAGATGGGTGTACCTTTTAATGGTTTGGCAGGAGCAGGTTTTTCAGGAAGTTATAAGGGAATGAGATTTTTTATGAAAACTTATGACAAAGAAAATATTAGCGTATTCGTTTATCCTGAGCCATATAATTTTGAAAATACTAAGGATGAAAATAAGGAGAAAGTGGAGTTCCCTTATACTCACGAAGGCGTGGACCAGTGCATTGACTGGCTTAATCAGAAATACATTGACGATAAAGATAAATGGGATGAGGCATTTAATTCAAGAATGAATGCGGAATAATAAAGTACAGTGATGGAAAAATTATTGTCGAATAAACAAGAAACTTATTGATAAAAATTCTCGATATGGTCTATAATGAATAATATCCGTGAGGGATTGTGAGAGTGCAAAGTAGGTTACAATCTACGCAATCACAATTGTAGTGTTTTTACACCATAACCTGTATATGAAAAAAAGCAAGTAATAGTGGAAATACATTAAGGTTACAGGGCTAGGAGGCATATTACATTATGAGACTTTCAGATTTGAAACAGGGACAGACGGGAATAATACGTCAGGTAGGTGGAAGCGGTCAGTTACGTCAGCATTTCCTTGATATGGGATTAATTCAAGGGACTGAGATTACATATATGAAAGCTGCACCTATGGGCGATCCTATAGAATATAGAATTTGGGGATATGAATTAACTCTTCGAAAAGATGATGGGGCGAAGATTGAAATAGAATTAGTGGAAAAAAGAGAAGGTAAAAAAACAGGAGGAAACATAAATCTTCTAATTTTACTAACCATCCTCATATTGGTGAATCAGGAATTTACCACGTAAAACAGCGTGGGGAAACAATAGAAAAAGGACAGTTAATAACTTTCGGATTGGCAGGAAATCAGAACTGTGGAAAGACTACTTTGTTTAATCAGCTTACAGGCTCTAACCAGCACGTTGGAAATTTTCCGGGAGTTACGGTAGACAGAAAAGATGGTCAGATAAGAGGCCAGGAAAAACACAATGGTTGTGGATTTGCCGGGAATTTATTCCATGTCCCCCTATACCAGCGAGGAAATTGTATCAAGGGAATATTTCTTAAATGAGCGACCACGTGGAATAATTAATATAGTAGATGCAACTAATATAGAACGAAATATGTATCTTACAATGCAGCTTATAGAATTAAATATTCCAATGGTTCTTGCCCTTAATATGATGGATGAGGTAACTGCTAACGGTGGAACAATTGATGTTAATAAGCTAGAGGCAACACTTGGAATTCCGGTTATACCTATTTCTGCAGCAAAAAATGAAGGTGTAGATGAATTAATTGAACACGCTATGCATGTGGCAGTTCATAGAGAAAGACCGGGACGAATGGATTTTTTGTGATGCTGATGGAGAAGACCATGGTGCAGTTCATAGATGCATTCATTCTATTATGCATCTTATTGATGATCATGCACATAGTAATTTGGTGCCTATTAGATTTGCAGCAAGCAAAATAATAGAAGGTGATACAGATATAATTGATCGTTTAAAGCTTGAGCAAAATGAAAAAGAAATGATTGAACATATTATTGTTCAGATGGAAAATGAAAGTGGAATGGATAGACTTTCAGCCCTTGCAAAAATGCGTTTTACATTTATAGACAAGGTATGCAAGTCAACTGTTGTAAAACCAAGGGAGAGTAAAGAGCATTTAAGAAGTCAAAAAATAGACAAAATCCTTACAGGAAAATATACAGCAATTCCTGCTTTTTGCAGTAATAATGGCATTGATTTTCTGGTTAACATTTGGTGTTATAGGAAACAGACTTCAGGCACTTATGGATATGGGAATAAGTTATTTAAGTGATTTATGCAGCAGTGCAATGGTCAGTGCCAATGTTAATGAAGTTTTGCAGTCACTAGTTATTAACGGAATTTTCGTAGGCGTAGGTAGTGTTTTTAAGTTTTTTTTTACCTATTATAGTTGTTTTGTTTTTTCTTCTTATCAATATTAGAAGATAGTGGTTATATGGCAAGAGTTGCTTTTGTTATGGATAAGCTTTTAAGAAAAATAGGTTTATCAGGAAGAAGTTTTGTACCTATGATTATAGGTTTTGGTTGTTCAGTTCCTGCTATTATGGCAACAAGAACTTTACCTTCAGAGCGAGACAGAAAGATGACTATTATGCTGACACCGTTTATGAGTTGTTCGGCAAAGATTCCAATTTATGCGTTTTTTACTGCAGCATTCTTCCCACAAAATGGAACAATAGTAATGATTGGTCTTTATTTTACGGGAATAATAGTTGCAATATTGTACGCATTAGTATTAGACAAAACTAAATTTAAAGGGGAACCAGTACCTTTTGTTATGGAACTTCCAAACTACAGAATGCCGGGAGCTAAAAGTGTGTTAAGACTTATATGGGATAAAGCAAAAGACTTTATTACCAGAGCATTTACGGTAATATTTATTGCTTCTCTTATTATATGGTTCCTTCAGACATTTAGCATTACATTTAATATAGTGTCTGATTCTAAAGATAGTATTCTTGCATTAATAGGCGGTGTAATAGCACCAATATTTGCACCACTGGGATTTGGAGACTGGAGAATATCAACTTCGCTTATAACAGGATTTACAGCAAAGGAAAGTGTTGTAAGTACTATGACAGTGCTTTTAGGAGGAAGTCCTGTGGCAACAATGTTTAATACACATAATGCAATAGTATTTTTAGTATTTACACTTTTGTATACTCCGTGTGTTGCAGCCATTGCTTCAGTAAAAAGAGAACTGGGTGGAAAATGGGCTATTGGGTTGTGGCATTACAGTGTGGAATGGCTTGGATAATAGCTTTTCTGGTTAATCTGATTCTTATAGCTGCAGGTGTTTAAGTTTGCTTGACAAGTGTTTTTTCTTATAATATAATCAGTTTTAATGGCGACGACGAAGAGAAGTAGCATTAATTATCGCTTTCAGAGAGCAGGCGTAGGTGGAAGTACTGTAGAATGAATTAATGTGAATAACACTTTAGAGCTGCAATCCGAAAGTTGAATTTAATAGTTGTTTAGATAGCACTTTTGATAGGTAGTAATATTAGAAGAGTTGATATTTGATTAGTAGGTGAGCCGTAGCTGAACGATAAACAGCAGGTTTTTAAACCGATGAGTGGCTGCAGAGCAGTAAATCAGGTGGTACCGCGGACTTAAAGATATTTATGGTTCGTCCTGAAACGATTTCGTTTTGGGACGGGCCTTTTTTGTTGCTTAAGTCTTAGCGAGAGAATTCGCAAATGAACTCTTTTTTGAGTTTAAGTCCTGATTGAAATCGGATACTCGTATTTTTTTGAAGGGAGAAAACTAATGAACACGAACACAAATAACATTTATCGTGACGTAACAATGGACAACATTTCAGAAAAGAATGTTGGCGAAACAGTAAGAATTGCCGGTTGGATTGAGAATATCAGAGACCACGGTGGAGTTTCTTTTATTGACCTTAGAGATATGTATGGAGTTATGCAAGTTGTAATGCGTGACACTTCTCTTCTTGAAGGATTAAACAAGGAAGATTGTATTTCAGTAGAGGGACCAATTGAACACAGAGACGAAGAAACATACAATCCAAAGATTCCAACAGGAACAATTGAATTAGAAGCAAAAAGCGTAGACATTTTAGGAAAAGTATATAAACAGTTACCTTTTGAAATTATGACTTCAAAGGAAACACGTGAAGATGTAAGACTTAAATATCGTTATTTAGATCTTAGAAATGCAAAAGGTTAAAGACAATATGATTTTTTCGTTCAAAGGTTATTTCATATTTAAGAGAAAAAATGGTAGAAATGGGATTCCTTGAAATCCAGACACCTATTCTTTGTGCTTCATCACCAGAGGGCGCAAGAGATTATATCGTACCATCAAGAAAGTATAAGGGTAAGTTTTATGCACTTCCACAGGCACCACAGCAGTACAAGCAGCTTCTTATGGTATCTGGTTTTGATAAATATTTCCAGATAGCACCTTGCTTCAGAGATGAAGATGCAAGAGCTGACCGTTCGCCAGGAGAATTCTATCAGCTAGATTTCGAGATGAGCTTTGCTACTCAGGAAGATGTATTCAAAGTAGGTGAAGAAGTTTTAGCGGACACATTTAATAAGTTTGCACCTGAGGGATATGAAGTTACACAGGCACCATATCCTATCATCAGCTACAAACAGGCAATGCTTGAGTTTGGTTCAGACAAGCCTGACCTTAGAAACCCATTAAGAATCATTGACCTTACAGACTTTTTTCCAGAGATGTACATTCAAGCCATTTCATAAAAAGACAGTAAGAGCAATTAAGGTTCACGCAGATATGTCTAAAGGTTTTCATGAAAAATTACTTAAGTTTGCACAGAGTATTGGCATGGGTGGACTTGGTTACTTAGAAGTAATGGAAGACAAATCATACAAGGGACCAATCGATAAGTTTATTCCTGATGACATGAAGGAAGAAATCAGAGAAACAGCTGGTCTTGAAGTTGGAGACACAATCTTCTTTATTGCTGACAATGAAAAGAATGCTGCTTTATATGCAGGTCAGATTCGTACAGCATTAGGCGAAAGACTCGACCTTATTGAAAAGAACTCATTTAAGTTCTGTTATATCAATGATTTCCCAATGTATGAATATGACAAGGAAACAAAGAAGATGGAATTTACACATAACCCATTTTCAATGCCACAGGGAGGACTTGAAGCTCTTGAAACAATGGATCCTGAAGAAATTCTTGCTTACCAGTATGATATCGTATGTAATGGTGTTGAATTATCATCGGGTGCTGTGCGTAACCATGACATGCAGATAATGGTTAAGGCATTTGAGATTGCCGGATATGATGAAGAAGTATTAAAGGCAAAATTTGGAGCATTATACAATGCATTCCAGTTTGGTGCACCACCACACGCAGGTATGGCACCAGGTGTTGACCGTATGATTATTAGAAGACTTGGCAGATGCAGTTAACTATGTGCTTAGAAAGTTTGGCTGGGAAGAACATACAATAGACAGAGTTAGAATGGATGTTGGAAATGGAATTAAGAAGCTTGTGGAGCGTTCCGTACCTGATGGCTTGAACAATCCTAAGTTTGAGGAAGCCTATGAAACTTTTATGGAATACTATCAGGCACATTGCCAGATAAAGACTGACGCATATCCCGGAATATTGGATTTGTTAAAAAGCCTAAAGGACAAGGGCTACAAGATGGCAATTGTTTCAAACAAGGCTCAGTGTGCAGTGTCAGAGTTAAATGAAATATATTTTAAAAAAATATATCGACGTGGCAATTGGCGAAAACGAAGCCGGTGGCATTGGCAAGAAACCGGCACCTGATGAAGTAAACTTAGCACTTGAACAACTTGACAGCACAAAGGCTGAGTCAATCTACGTGGGAGACTCCGACGTAGACAAAGCTACAGCAGACAACTCACAGCTTGACTGTGTACTATGCCAGTGGGGTTTTAGGGACTTAGAATTGCTGGAAAGCCTGAAGCCAAAAGAGCATAATTGCAAAGCCGGAAGAACTTATAGAAGTATTAGAAGGCTAGACAAGTAAATAGAAAATAAAAGTGTAAAATAAAGAAACCACTGTGTGAGGAGCATGGTGGTTTCTTTTTTTACTTAATAAGATAATCCTTTGGAGTTTTTATTAAGCAAAAATTCGCCAAATTTATTATACAAATTTGATACATAAAAATGATAAGTTATGTGAAGATAAAAAACAGAAAACATATTTATAAAAGACTCGGAGGTTGAAGATGAAAAAGAGAAATCTTATTATGTACAGCATTGTTGGCAATGTCTTGCATTATTTTTTCGTGTAAAAAAGAAGGGTGTAAATGATTCAGCAACTGAATCAAAGGTGATTGCTATAACTGAAACAAAAGAAGTTGACACCACAGTTGCTAAGAAAAATGTAGAGACAAAAAATCAAATTTATACAGATGAGCAGATTAGTGAGGCTGAAAAAAAGTTGCAAGTGATTATTATAAAAATTTTGCACATAAAGTAAAAGATTTAAAATTTAAGAAGATTAAAGGAAAAAAGTGATATTCCAAATATATGATGAGACAAATGAGGCAACAAGATTTATATATTTAAAACTGCAAAATGGTAAATGGAAAGTTGTCAATGAGGGATATTAAAGTTAAAGGAATGTTCTACATATAAAAAAAGACATGATACATAAAATATGTAAAACATTAAAAGAAGGAAAAATCAAAGCGCAAATGATAAATATGTCATATGTAGACAATATAATATAGGTTATTTACTATTTTTCAGGAGTTCCATTTTTAAAATATTCAGAAATGTACTGTGTAATAAGAGAAGGAAAGAGCAGATGGGTTATAAAACAAATTATTCATATCTTTATAATGTCATTTGTGTTCATGTTAATTGCGGAAGTGCAAGGGATGGAACGATCCTTATAAAAAAATCCTCCGGGAAGAATGAGAATACATTCTACTTGGAGGATTTTTATTTTAAAAAATATAATAATTATAATCTACAGCACTCCGCAGGCTTTCTTTGCCAGCATATCAGCCATATCATTGTATTTGTCACCGGAATGACCTTTGACTTTTTTTCAAACTGTACGTTTACTTTGGTTTTGATTTTATTGTAATAATCTCTGTAGGCTATTGTGCCTTTCTTGTTGGCTTTCCATTCTCCGGTACACCATTTTGAGATTCCCATATAATCATAATAAATTGAAAGATTGGTGATGCCGTGGTTTACGGCATATTCCATTGCTGCCATTGAACCAAAAATCTCGCCTGCAACATTACGCATTGAAGCCATTTCCGCATCGGAGAAAGATTTTGACATATGAAGTTCTTCGCCATTGTGAAACATTACGACGCCGTAGCCGAATTCCTTGGTGGCAATATTGTAGCTTCCGTCAACATAGGCAGTGGCGCAGGAAGAATCAGAGGCAATGCTGCCATCAACATCAATAGGGATTCCTGAATTGGAAGAACTTTCAATGCCTAAAAAAGCAAGAGCTTCATCTTTAGTTTTAAAGCTTTTTGAAAACTGCGCCGGAATAGCCGTCAACGCTTTTCTTACATTCGTCCCACGTTTCAAAAATTCCGGGAGTCTTACCATTTTTAACAGCATAAAATTTTTTTTTGCCATAAAGAACCTCCTGTACATAAATCAAATAATTGCAAAATTATTGTGTTTATACTCCTAGCAGTCAAAAATCTGCCTATTGTTTGCGTACAAATTTTGACTGCTAGGAGATTAAATAGTGTTTCGTAATTATTTGATTAAATTTATTCCTGAGAATTTGTTTCTTTAACAGCCTCCGTCACTTTTTCGGTTGCTTTGGCTGTTGGCTTTGTTGGAGCCTTTGTTATTTTTTCTGTTTTCTTCTCAGTTTGTTTTTCAGTCTTCTTTTTTTTGTAGTATTTTTCTTGTTTGTTTCTTTTGTATTGTTTTTCTTTGTTGTGTTTTCTTTTTTCGTAGTTTTTTAGTTGTCTTTGGTTTTGAGTTTTTCTTTGTTGTTGTTTTGTTGTTTGTGTTTTTTGTTGTTTGTATAGCTTGATTTTGCTGTTGTTTCACGACCGATTGTTTCTCTGCCAATTGTTTCTTCTTCGCTGTCTGTGTTGCTGTAAGAAGTTGTTGTTTCTGTTTCTTTTTTTCTTCTTTTTACGTTTCTTTTTTAGAAGTTTTTGAATCGGTGTTCCATGGGTTATTTTCGTCAGGATCTGACGGGTCCCATGAGGAACGTGGATCGGATTCGTTTAGCTTCTGCATTTCAGGTAAAGGAAGCACAGGTTCTTCGTTAGCCTTTGAGTAGATTTTGACTTTTGTGCCTTCAGGGCAGTTGTCGTAAATCCATTTTATGTCAGCAACCTGAAATCTTACGCAACCTAAAGAGGCAACATTGCCAAGTTTGTTGTATTCCCAGTATTCAAGGGCATCACTTTCAGGTGAGTGTAAGGCACTGAATGCAACATAATCTGTCCCTGAATTCTTACGGCGTACTGAGCATATGTGTTATCAACCATTAATCGCCAACGATATTTTTCTGAAACGGTAAAAGTACCATTAGGTGTAAAATCGTCCTCGCGACCGGTTGAACAAACGAAAGCCTTGTAAGGAACTGAATATTTACCTTTCTTGTCAATGCCGTAAACAATGGCAAAGTTCTCTTTCTTGTTAACTTTTTATATAGAAAGGATGCTCAGCCTTAAAATTAATCAGCTTCTTATAATTAACAGTTGTAGTTTCCGGAACGGTAGTCTGTGCCACAGTCGTTTCGGAATTAGTTGTTGTTTCCTTAGAATCAACGCTCTTGCTTGAACAGCCTACGGTAAAAATAGCAATATTTAGTAATAAAATGCCGGCACCAAGACGCCAGCATTTGTGAATCTTATTTTTTATCATTTAGTGTCTCCATACTTCATATATTTTTATCAATTAGTGCGACTAAAAAATAGTCTACGCATATTCTATATTTTTAATAAACTAATTGCAATAGAAAAAATAGGAATATTGATAAAAAAACATTATTAATGAAAGTCCTATTTTGTTGACGTGAATTGTGGGATTTGATAAAATTTGTTATTAGTAGGAAAAAATATAGATTCCACAGAAAATTTCATTTTTGGAAGGAGAACAAAATGGGATACACAAAACAGAAAATATTAAATATGGCAGAGACAGAGGATGTAGAATTTATCCGTCTGCAGTTTACTGACCTTTTCGGAACATTAAAGAATGTTGCAATTACAAAGAGCCAGTTAGCTAAGGCATTAGACAACAAGATTATGTTCGACGGATCTTCTATTGAAGGTTTTGCCAGAATTGAAGAATCAGATATGTATTTATATCCTGATTATGACACTTTTGAAATTTTACCTTTTAGACCACATCAGGGTAAAGTTGCCAGAATGATTTGTGATGTTTACAAACCTGACGGCACACAACTTGAAAATGATCCAAGATACATATTAAAGAAGGTTCTGAAAGAAGCAGAAGATATGGGATACGAATTTAACGTAGGACCGGAATGTGAATTCTTCCTTTTCCATACTGACGATTACGGAAACCCAACAACAATCAGCCATGAGAAAAGGCAGCTATTTCGATTTGGGACCAACAGACTTAGGCGAAAATGCCCGTAGAGATATGGTTCTTAACCTTGAAGAAATGGGATTTGAAGTGGAAGCATCACATCATGAAGTTGCACCTGCACAGCATGAGATTGATTTTAAATACGGTGAAGCATTAGAAACTGCTGATAAGATTATGACATACAAACTTACAGTAAAGACTATTGCAAAACGTCATGGATTATATGCATCATTTATGCCAAAGCCAAAATACGGAATGTGCGGTTCAGGAATGCATATTAATATGTCTTTATTTAACAAAGAAGGACAGAATATTTTCGTTGATGAAAATGACAAAAACGGACTTAGTAAAGAAGCCTACAACTTTATAGCAGGATTAATGAAGCATATGCGTTCAATGACAGCTATTATTAATCCTATTGTAAATTCATATAAGAGATTAGTTCCGGGATACGAAGCTCCAACATACATTGCATGGTCAGCAACAAACAGAAGCCCCCTTATTAGAGTGCCGGCAGCAAGAGGACTTGGTACAAGAGTTGAACTTAGAAGCCCTGACTGTGCTACTAACCCATATCTTGCAATGGCAGTATGCTTAAGAGCCGGACTTGACGGAATTAAGAATAACCTTCAGCCTGTTGACAGCATTCAGAGAGATATTTACTCAATGACTGATGAGGAAAGAGATGAAGCAGGAATTGAAAATCTTCCAAAGAATCTTTACGAAGCAATTCAGGAAATGAGAAAATCAGATTTTGTTAAGGGAGTTCTTGGCAAGGAAGTATTCAAGAAATACATTAAGGCTAAGGAAGAAGAATGGATGGAATACACATCACAGGTTACTGATTGGGAAATTGACAGGTATTTAGGACGAATCTAAGAATCATTAAGATTGAACAAAATTCGGAGGGAAAACATTGTCAGGAATAATAGTAGCATTTCCTAAAGCCCAAGATGGAACGGCCATAAAGAACCTTTTGGTTAGAAACGGATACGATGTTGTATCAAGTTGCACAACCGGGGCGCAGGCCATAAACCTGGCGGATAATTTAGGTGAAGGAATTATAATAAGCGGGTACAGACTCCCGGATATGTTGTATACCGGAATATTGGAGAATGTTGAAGGCAGATTCGAGATGCTTCTTGTAGCATCAAAACAGAGATTGCTTGAAGACGAAACCGGCATTGCAATGCTGGAGATGCCAATTAAGGTTAGGGATTTCCTTAATTCCATCGAAATGATGGAGAATAACTTATTTGAGAGAACCCGAAAGAAAAAGAAAAGCCGGGACAGCGTACAAAAAGAAGAACAGGCAGTGATTAATCAGGCCAAAGAAGTTCTAATGGACAAAAATAATATGTCGGAAAATGAGGCACACAGGTACATACAAAAAAATCAGCCATGGACAGTGGAAGAACTATGGTTGAAACAGCCGAAATGATTCTGGCAATTATGTATAAAGAATAAAAAAAGAAAGAAGGACAGAAAAAAGATGTATAAGATTAATGAGAATTATTTAAAGTTACAGGGTAGTTATTTGTTTTCAACTATTGGAAAAAAAGTTGCAGCCTACAAAGAAGCTAATCCTGACAGAGATGTAATCAGTTTAGGTATTGGGGACGTTACACAGCCATTGGCACCAGCAGTTATTGAAGCTTTACATAAGGCAGTTGATGAAATGGCAGTAGCAGAAACATTTCACGGATATGCACCTGATTTAGGATATGAATTTTTGAGAAGTGCTATTAGAGAGAATGATTATAAGGCAAGAGGAGTTGACATTGCTTTAGATGAAATTTTTATTAGTGATGGAGCAAAATCAGATTCAGGTAATATTGGTGATATTTTTGCAGAAAATAACAGAATTGCTGTATGTGACCCTGTTTATCCTGTATATGTTGACACAAATGTTATGGCAGGAAGAACAGGAGAATTCATTAAGGAAACTGAAAGCTGGAGCAATGTAATCTACATGCCTTGTACAAAGGCTACTAATTTTGCACCAGAGATTCCAAAGGAAACACCTGACATTATTTATTTATGTTTCCCTAACAACCCAACAGGTTCAACAATTACTAAGGATCAGTTACAGGTCTGGGTTGATTATGCTATGAAGGTTGGTGCCGTGATCATTTATGATGCGGCATATGAAGCATATATTTCAGAAGACAATGTACCTCACACAATTTATGAATGTGACGGTGCAAAGACTTGTGCCATTGAACTAAGAAGTTTCTCAAAGAACGCAGGTTTCACAGGTACACGTCTTGGATTTACAGTAATTCCTAAAGAATTAGAGTCTAACGGAACAAAGCTTAATGCACTTTGGGCTAGAAGACATGGAACAAAGTTTAATGGTGCTCCATACATTATCCAGAGAGCTGGCGAAGCTGTATATTCAGAAGAAGGAAAGAAGCAGACAAAGGCACAGGTTGCTTACTACATGAACAATGCTAAGGTTATTATGGACGGACTTAAAAATGCAGGCTTCTCAGTAAGCGGTGGTGTTAACGCACCTTATGTATGGCTTGAAACACCAAAGGATATGATGACTTCATGGGAATTTTTCGATTACCTTCTTAACAATTTGGAACAACATCGTTGAGGAACACCTGGTTCAGGATTTTTTTTGGCTTTGGAATTTCTACCAACATGGTTCTAAAATCTTACAAAATATGGATACATTCAGACTGACCAACAATACAAATAAAGATATTTCGAATACAGCTATCAACAATACATACGTAAATGCAACAGCAATTAAAAGTGTTAATAGTAGAAAGAAATCTATTAAAATAAAATGGAAAAAAAGTTTCAGGAGTTTCAGGATATCAGTTGCAATATGCAACTAATAAATCTTTCAAAAAGGTAAGAAAATTACAATAAAAAGTAATTCTACAACTGTTAGAACGATTAGAAAGTTAAAGAATAAAAAAGAAATATTATGTTAGAATAAGAACGTATAAAGTATCAAATAATAAGACGATTTATTCAAAGTGGTCAGCCACAAGGAATAAGAAAACAAAGTAGAATTATAATTGATTGTTTTGAGATATTAATGTTCAACAGTAAAGGGGAAGGTTAGAATGACTTGTACATTTGATGATTTTGAAAGAGAAGAGGCAATGAATAATCTGGAAGATGCAGTTTATGATTGCAATATGGATTTGGATGAATTTATGGATATGTTTATTGCGTCCGGTATGGCCAGAGAGTACGAATACAAAAAATCCCACATATGTATTATATATCAGTTAATGGAATAAAAGAAATGTACAATCCTTTACATGAAGCACATGAGGACAGTTTTGTTGAGGTGCTGAACAATAATATTGAAGAAAAAGAATCATAACAAAGTCAGGAAACAATAATGTTCCGTTTATGAATTAACAAGGCTTCAACGCTAATTAGTTTGTTACAATTACAACGAACTATTAATTAGCATTGAAGTCTTTTTTGCTCCCGGTACCCCGATATAATTTTTTTCCTTGATTTTTGGGGTACAAATTTCACATTTTTGAATGTTACATGCCACTTATAAGTGATATTTTATCCTAGGTGTACCCCGATATTTTAAATTCCCAATTTTTTGGGGGTACGTTTGTCTAAAATTTCAATGATTTTACACAACATATAGTTTGAGAACGCGATAAATGTACCCCGACATTTGAAAATCCTTAATTTTCTGGGTACACTTGCCTCAAACTCCATCATTTTTATGCAACATATAGTTTGAAAATGCGATAAATGTACCCCCGACATTTCAAATCTTTCTATTTTTGGGGTATATCCCCTGATGAACTCCGTTTATTATTTATTCTATGTATTTCCCATACACATTATCCATATACGGCTGAATTATCTTTGTCAAATCTTCATTTGTTTTATAACTTACCCCATCCAACACAATATAATCACTTAGCATTGTCAGTCGTTTTAAATCATTACCATAATAAATATCAATATAAAATCCACCGGCTTTTTCTTCTTTGATTCATATTTTGAAAATTCAGTGTAAGACAATATGTTCATAATATTGGAAATATCTTTTGCAGTGGTTATTTCAATTCCCTTGCCATTAATCCAATATACAATTTTTGTAACGAAATATTAAAAACTTGACCGTCGCAAACCGTTGTGGATTTTGCGGCGGTTGTTTACCTTATGACAAAAATTTGTTATAATGCAATAGATTAACTGGGAAAGGAGGAGAACGTTGTTTAGCAATTTATTCAAAAAAAGCGATAAGCCTAGTGCAGCAGTATTTGTAGACTATGAACATTGGTACTATGGATACAATAATATTTTTTCAATGAAACCTAATGTGCAGGAATGGTATGATGAACTTACAGAAGAATATAATGTAAAAAGTTAATGTTTTTGGGGATTTTAATGGTAGTGCAATAGAAAAAGAATTACCTAAATTAGAAAAAATTACAAAAATGTTGTGCACACCGCAAGCACTAAAGATGGTGTAGATAAGGATTTTACAGATTTTATTATATTAGATGCAATTTATCGTGAAGCGGCAAAAAAAAGATTCGCCGGATGTATTTGTTATATTTACAGGTGATGCACATTTTAATTTGGCAATTAAGTATCTTCGTGAATTAAAGAAGAAAGTTATTATTTATGGCGTGAAGAGATCGTTAAGTAACAAGCTTAAATCTTCAGCTAACTCATATGTTGAAATGCCAAGAACAAATCAGGAACAGCACTATTATTACGATGCGATTTTGAAGTCATTATACATTTTAAAAGAAAAGACGCAAAATGGCAACATATTATAAAAACCATTGATAATGTTTCAGCACATAGTGGAGTCTCAAGAGAAAGAATACAGGCTGCACTTGACGACTTAATGAGTAATAAGTATTTGGCTGAAGAAGAGAAGCAATACAGAGGAAAGAAGCCAAAAGTACTTGTTGTAAACTGGGACAGACTTGAAGAAGAAGGTTTAGTGGAGCAATAGCAATAGTTAGAGAATGTAGAAAAAAGCTCTAAAGATTGCAATAAGTGTAAATTATATGGTAGAAGAATTATAGGATTCTAAGGATTTACAATTTAAGAGAAAATATAACCACCACATTGGCAGAAATATGGGGCTGCCGGTGTGGTGGTTTTTTTGGGGCAAAAATTGTGTGTGTTTGAAGATTTCTCTTCTCATTTTTTCGTACAAAGTCGTTCGGGGCGGTGTCCACACCCCCGGGGGCCGGCATTTTGGCTCACTGACACGTAATCGTAGCCGAAAATACAAAGTCACCTCCAAAAACAACAGAAAGCACACCCCATGGGATGTGCTTTCTGCAATACACCTAAAAAGTGTATCTTATTAAAATAAATTTCTCCAGAAAATACGGCTGTACAAATTAAAAATAAATCTAAAAAAGAATTTCTAAATTGTATAAAACGAAATTAAATACTTCTATATCAAATAATCCTATATCTCACTATATCCATATCCGTTAACCAGTGCTTCTACAGGTTTGCCTTCCTTGCACATTGGACAATCACTGTGAGTAAATGCTTCATAGTTAGGAATATCATCTGCTCTAAATAGTGCATCAATTCTATGTCCGTTAATTGAATCAACTGCGCTAAAGATAGCTGAGATACCCTGAAGAATGCCACCGTAATATTCGATGCATTCAATGCTGTTGCGGACAGTCTTTCCTGTTGTTGCTGAAGCAAAGAAGCAGAAGAACGTTCTTTCCATAGATTTCAGGTTTCAGGTTATCTCTGAAAATCATCTGTCCGTTGGAATTAAATTCAGGAGTGACGACGTAAATAGTCTTATGTGCGTTAGTTGATAAAACTCCTGCTCTGCTAAGCTCACTTGCAAGAAAAGCACCGATAACTTCGCAACCGTCTAAACAAACAATTGTATCAATTGGCTTATCCATAACATTATAATAATCCTTCATGGCAATGGCGATTCGTTCAGCTTCGTTCTGACGTGTCTTCATAGTAGTCATGTCAAGATAATAATTAAGGTGTGAGTGATTAGTAACAAAATGCCCAGGAATAACTTTTAATGCAATGTTAGAGTCCTTTCTGGCATAGTATTTCACGATTTTGTTTTTTAATCATAAAGGGCCTCCTTTCCGTAATCAATCTGGAAATTGATTACCTGCCAATATTCAATTTTTTAGCCGTACAAACTTATAAAACAATTATACAATAATCTCTGCGGTTTTCAATGAAAAAATATTCCAAACTGTCAAAAAATTCCACCCCAATTAATAAAGTGAAAAACTAATTGTCTATAAGAAATAAGATGAATATGTGTTAAATTTTCACAAAAATGCATATAATACAGAAATTGGTAGAAAATTTAGTAAAAACTATTGATAAAAAGCGTTTTTTAAAAACTATCATATCCTACAATACCAATAGGAAAAGGGAGAGATGAAAAAAATGAGAGGTATTATTGAATTTTTAAAATATAGTTCAGTATGTATGTGCAATTCTCTTACATATTCACATAGCACAGTTAGAAAGCAGGTAGACTAATGGACTTTAATTTTATTAATGAGCATATACCCTTGTATGTGGAAGCAGCAAAGTTAACATTGATTATGGCATTTTGGGGGATTTTTAAGCTTTGTTATAGTTGTAGGCTTAATCGTAAGCCTGATTAGATATTTTAAGGTGCCGGTTTTAGACAAAATAGTTGGATTTTATATTGAATTGTCAAGAAACACACCGTTGTTGATTCAGTTATTTTTCTTATATTTTGGATTGCCAAAGGTTGGAATTGTACTTACATCGGAGCAGTGTGGTGTTATAGGATTGGCTTTCCTTGGAGGAAGTTATATGGCAGAGGCTTTTAGAAGCGGACTTGATAATGTGGAAAGCATTCAAATTCAGTCAGCACTAAGCCTTGGAATGAAAAAAATCACAGGCCTTTAGATATGTAATTCTTCCACAGGCAGTTTCAAATTCAATTCCGGCATTTTGTGCCAATATTATTTTCTTAATAAAAGAAACATCAGTTTTTAGTGCAGTGGCATTGGCTGATTTAATGTTTATTACAAAAAGATTTAATTGGAATTTATTACAAAACAGATGAAGCATTATTTATGTTGGTTATTGCTTACCTTATTATTTTGCTTCCGATTTCATTGATTTGCAGTTTGGTTGAAAGGAGGGTTCGCTATGCAGAATATGGGGATTAGTGTGTTGTTTAAAGGCAACAATTTTCTAAGGCTATGCCAAGGACTTTGGGTAACATTGCGAATCTCTCTTATAGCAATGATTTTTTCAATTATACTGGGATTCATTTTGGGAATGATAATGACATCAAAAAAACAAAGTAGTCAAATTGATTTGCAGAATTTATCTGGAAATTGTAAGAATTATGCCTCAACTAGTGTTACTTTTCCTTGTTTATTTTGGGGCAGCCAAGCACTTGGGAATGAACATGCCGGGAGAATTGGCGGCGGTCATAGTGTTCACATTTTGGGGCACGGCTGAAATGGGCGACCTTGTTAGAAGCGCACTTATTTCAATACCAAAGCACCAATATGAAAGCGGTTATGGGCTTGGTCTTACAAAATTGCAGGTATTTATTTATATTATTTTTCCACAGACTATAAGAAGGCTGCTTCCATCGGCAATCAATCTGCTTACACGTATGATTAAAACAACATCTTTGGTAGTGCTTATCGGCGTTGTGGAAGTAGTAAAGGTTGGAAAACAAATAATTGACGCATCAAGATATACCGCTAGCGACTCGGCACTTTGGGTATACGGTGCAATATTCCTTATGTATTTTGTAATATGCTTTCCTTTTTCAAGATTGTCAGCATTCTTGGGGGAAAAAGTTAGCAGGATAGGAGAAAATCATGGCAGAAAAAATTTTGAAAGTTGAACATTTAAAGAAATCATATGATGGAAAAACAAATGTTTTAGACGATATATCTTTTGGAATCGAAAAAAGGCGAGGTTGTGGTTATAGTCGGCCCGTCAGGTTGTGGAAAAAGTACTTTCTTAAGGTGTTTGAATAAGCTTGAAAGTATTAATGAGGGCGCACTCAAATTAGACGGACAAAATTATGAGAATGAAAAAAAGAACATTCATTTAATTAGAGAAAAAAAGGCATGGTTTTTCAAAGTTATGACTTATTTCCAAATATGTCAATTATGGATAACCTTATTTTGGCACCGGTTAAAGCTCAAAAAGAAAAAAGAGCGATGTTGAAAAAGAAGCTGAAAAGTTGCTTGAAAGGGTTGGACTTTTGGAGAAAAAGGATAGTTACCCACGACAGCTTTCAGGTGGTCAGAAGCAGAGAGTTGCAATAGTAAGAGCATTGCTTATGAATCCGGAGATTTTACTTCTTGATGAAATAACAGCGGCACTTGATCCGGAAATGGTAAGGAGGTTTTGCAGGTGGTGCTTGAGCTTGCAAAATCAGGAATGACCATGATTATAGTAACTCATGAAATGGAGTTTGCGAAAGCAGTTGCAGACAGGGTTATTTTTCTTAGATAAGGGAAAAATAGTAGAAGAATCTGAGCCAAAGGAGTTTTTGAAAATCCAAAGACGCAAAGGGCAAAACAGTTTTTAAACAGTTTTCAATATGAAACTGTTTAGATATACAAATGTCAAAGTAGCTTTAAACAGTTTTTAATACGAAAATATTTAGAGATACAAATGTTAAAACAATCTTTAAACAGCTTTCGATAAGAAACTGTTTAGATATAAAGCTGGTTAAATCAGCAAAAATTTTTTAGGAGGGAATCAGGATGAAAAAGAAAATTTTAGGAGTTTTATTGGCAGTTGGTATTATTGCAGGAGTTATTGCAGGATGTGGAAACAGCAATACTACACAGAATGGAGCAGAAAATGCAAGTCAGGCATCAGCTACGGCAAAGGCTAGAACTCTTGACGAAATTAAGAAGTCAGGCAAAATCAAAATTGGTGTGTTTAGCGACAAGAATCCATTTGGTTATGTAGACGAAAATGGAAAAGTTCAGGGGTATGATGTTTATTTTGCAAAGAGAATTGCAAAGGATCTTCTTGGTAGTGAAGATGCAGTTGATTTTGTTTATGTAGAGGCAGCAAGCCGTGTTGAATATTTAAAATCAGCAAAAGTTGACATTACATTGGCAAACTTTACAGTAACTGATGAAAGAAAAGAACAGGTTGATTTCGCACTTCCATATATGAAGGTGGCACTTGGAATTGTTTCACCACAAAAGGCAGAAATAACAGATGTAAATCAGTTAAAGGGAAAGAAATTAATTGTTGTTAAGGGAACAACAGCAGAAACATATTTTTCAAAAAAACTATCCTGATGTAACAATTGTAAAATTTGATGAATATCAGGAAGCATATGATGCTTTGTTAGATGGCCGTGGAGATGCATTCTCAACAGACAACACAGAAGTTCTTGCATGGGCAAAACAGAACAAAGGATTCGTAGTAGGAGTTGAATCACTTGGAGATATTGACACAATTGCACCTGCAGTACAGAAGGGTAACACAGAGTTGCTTAACTGGTTAAATGATGAAATTAAGACATTGGCTAAGGAAAAAATTCTTCCATAAGGACTTTGATGAAACATTAAAGAGTGTTTACGGAGATAGTATCGATCCTGAAAACCTTGTAGTTGAAGGCGGAGTGGTTGAATAATAAATAAGGGCCATACTTTAAAAATATAGTATATAATATGAAAAAGGCTGTTGCACTACTGATATATAGTTAGTGCCACAGCTTCTTTTCTACGGACTTCCTTAAGCCCTAAGGCTTTTTCATAAAATTCAAAGATTTTTTTAAGTCAAATACGTTATAATTTTCATGTACCATTTTAAAATTCATATAAATTTCCTCAAACATTAAAAATTTGTCCTTCATTATTAATCATCCGAATTTTTTTCTTTATATTCAGGATGTTTATTAAGGAAAGAACTGATTATATCATACTTTCCCCAGCAGTGCATTGGAAATACAATTTGTGGATTAGTATGTTCCATAAATATTTCCAAACCTTCATATGCTGTTTCTTCAAGTCTGGGATCCAAAGGAACAAAGGCAACATCAATCTTTAAGTTATCCATTTTTTGAATTTCGCGGATATATAATTGAATCATATTATTTCTATAAGACTTAGGTTCTTCCTTCCAATACCAACAGTTTAAATCTCCTGCGTGATAATAAACCTTGTTATCATATTCTAACAGAAAATTCTGTGGTGTTACAGGTATCAAGCCTACCTACGGAAGAGTCTCAAGATATGGTCTTATTGCATACGGTTCATCTCTTGATCAGATCGGACCTCTTGCAAAGGATGTTACAGACTGTGCTGCACTCCTTGAGATC
>VOFC01006840.1_pt1 | contig 47628 bp, 67 predicted proteins | sample 5384161 | NCBI WGS metagenome assembly VOFC01 (sample SAMN12384722, study PRJNA508395) | human gut metagenome | isolation source: healthy gut B | host: Homo sapiens | reverse complement strand
GCCGCGGCAGATCGACGCGACCGCGTGCGAATAGGCCAGCAGGAAATAGAACAGCGAGATCGTCCGTGCCTGCTTCGTGGCCAGCGCGATGACCTCCGGCGTCTGACTGAACAGCGATGCCAGCTGCGGCATCAGGATCCACATGGCCACGCCGATCAGCTCTGCCAGCGTGATCGAGCACAGGATGCCGAACCGTGCGCCCTTTTTCGCCCGCGCGTGTTCGCCCGCGCCGAGGTTCTGGCTCGTATAGGTGGTCAGGGCCATGGTGAAGCTTTCGTGATCGGCAGGAAAGCGAAGCCCTCCAGCTTGGCGTAGGTGCCGTAGGCCGCCATGGCGATCTTGCCGAAGGAGTTGATGTTCGACTGGACGATGACGTTTGCCAGCCCGATGACCGAATTCTGCACGCCGGACGGCAGACCGTAGCGCACGATCTGACCGAACATCTCGCGATCAAAGCGCAGCTCCCGCCAGACGATGTGAACGCCGTCGTCTTTTGGAAAGATGGATCAGGCACAGAATCATGCTGATTGCCTGTGAGATGACCGTCGCCACGGCGGCGGACCATACGCCCCAGCCGAAGCCGCCGATGAACAGAATGTCCAGCACGATGTTGATCGCCGAGGACAGCATCAGATAGTAGAGCGGTCGGCGGCTGTCGCCGAGGGCGACGCAGGAGGCGATGGACGCGGCGTTTTCCAGCGCGGTACGCGTGACCTTGGTCGGGTCGACGATGCCGGACGGGATCATGTCGCAATAGGTCTCGGTGTAGGCGTTGTAGCCATAGCCCACCTTGCGGCTGGAACGGATCTTTTCGTAGACGATGGAGCCGTCAACGCCGGCGTTCTCGGCGATCTGGCGGATCGGAGCCTGCAGCGCTCTTGCGATGATCTGCGCGCCGGTCTTCTCGTCGCCAGACAGCTTGGCGACCAGCTTTTCAACAGCCGGGATCGCGTTGACAAACGCCGTGCCGCCGCCGGCCACGATGCCCTCTTCGACAGCTGCGCGGGTTGCGTTCAGTGCGTCCTCCACACGGAGTTTCTGCTCCTTCATGGCAACCTCGGTCTGTGCGCCGACCTTGATAACGGCTACGCCGCCGGACAGCTTAGCAAGACGCTCCTGCAGCTTCTCCTTGTCGTAATCAGACGTGGTGACGGAGATGGTGTTCTTGATCTCCGCGATACGGGCCTTGATCTCATTGGCATCGCCTGCGCCATCAACGATGACGGTGTTGTCCTTCGTGACCTTGATCTGACGAGCCGTGCCGAGATCGGTGATCTGCGTATCAGGCAGGTTCATGTTGAGTTCGGAGGAGATATAAGTGCCGCCCGTCAGGATGGCGATATCCTTGAGCATTTCCTTGCGGCGGTCGCCGAAGCCGGGAGCCTTGACGCACACGCAGGTGAAGTTGCCGCGCAGACGGTTGACGAGCAGGGTGGCCAGTGCGTCGCCCTCGACGTCCTCTGCGATGATCACCAGCTTCTTACCGGCCTTGACAATCTGCTCGAGGATCGGCAGAATCTCCTGGATGGAGGAAATCTTCTTTTGTCAGTGATCAGGATATACGGATCATCGATGACGGCTTCCATCTTGTCGGTGTCGGTGACCATGTAGGGGAGATATAGCCGCGGTCGAACTGCATACCTTCGACGACCTCAGGCCCGTCTCGGCAGTCTTGATTCCTCGATGGTGATCACGCCGGACGCGCCGACCTTATCCATAGCCTCGGCGATCAGCTTGCCGACGGACTCGTCGCCGGAGGAGACAGCGCCGACTCTTGCGATATCGTCGGAGCCCTTGATCGTCTCGGAGTTTGCCTTGATGGTGTCGATGGCAGTCTCAACAGCCTTTTCCATGCCCTTGCGCATGACCATCGGGTTCGCGCCTGCGGAGACGTTCTTCAGGCCCTCGTGGACGATGGCCTGCGCCAGCAGGGTCGCGGTGGTGGTGCCGTCGCCTGCGATATCGTTCGTCTTGGTTGCGACCTCGCGGACAAGCTGCGCGCCCATGTTCTCAAACGCGTCCTCGAGTTCTACATCCTTTGCAATCGTAACGCCGTCATTCGTGATCAGCGGAGAGCCGTACTTCTTGCCGAGCACGACGTTGCGGCCCTTCGGGCCCAGAGTAACCTTAACCGTATTGGCAAGCTGGTCAATGCCGGACAGCAGCGCCTTGCGTGCGTCCTCGCCGTAAACGATCTGCTTTGCCATAAGAATTGCTTCCTTTCAATCAAACACGAATTATTCTACAACTGCCAGAATGTCGGCCATCTTGGCGATGACGTAATCTTCGCCGTCAAGCTTTAGTTCCTGGCCTGCGTACTTGCCAGTCACAACCTTTGTCGCCGGGTTTGACCGTAACCTTGACGTCGTCGGTGCCCGGGCCTGCCGCGATGACTTCCGCGATCACGGATTTTTCTTTATTGGCGGTGGAGAGGATGATGCCGGACGCGGTCTTTTCCTCAGCTTCCATGTGCTTGAGCAGAACATTGTCTGCCAACGGGGTCAGCTTCATAACAATTACCTCCAGTATCCAGTCGCTGTTTCATACAGCGCGTTTTACAAGATTTTTTAGCACTCAGTCTCTCTGACTGCTAACATCTATATCATAATCAGATGCGCCAAAAAGTCAAGGGGTAATTTCGGCAAATTTATGACCAGACTGTGAATTTTTTCGTGTGATAGGTCAGCCCTTCGGGTAGAAAAAGCGGATGGCCTGCGGAATGAGTTCGATTTTTGCGTCCGTTGTGTAGGCAGCCTCGCCATCGATATTGACAACAGATTCTTTTACACATTCAATGCGCAGAGAGCGGCAGCGGGCGTGATAGATCAGCGACGGATAATCGGCGTAGCGGCCCTTCTGGTAGTGACCGACGACGGTTGCAACCTGCAGCAGATTGACCTTTTCAACCACAAGCACATCCAGCAGCCCATCGTCCGGCTCGGCCTCCGGCACGGGGTTGAAACCGCCGCCGTACCACCGGCCATTGCAGACGCAGATCATGGTCTTCCGGCCCGAGAACACCTCGCCGCTGTCCAGCGTAACGGTGTAATCCGCCGTCAGCCCATGCAGCATATTCGAGAAAATGGACAGAATGTACGCGCCCTTGCCGCTCACGAGCGGCAGGCGCTTGAAGCGGGCGATATCCGTGCCGACCCGCGCGTCAAAGCCGATGGACAGCACGTTCAGCGCGTAGGAATCGTTGCAGCGGATGAGATCAAAGCGCGCCTCCTCCGCGTCCAGCAGACGCTCGATGGAAGTAAAGGCTGCCGGGTCGTCAAAAATCTTGATTGAGTCGTTGCCGGAACCGCCGGGAAAGTGCGTCACGGCAGCGTTGCCATAGCCCACGACACCGTTTACAACTTCGTTGAGCGTTCCATCGCCGCCGCAGGCGTACAGGCGCACACCTCCTCGCCGGACTGCGCCGCCTGCCGCGCCAGCGTCCGGCACTCACCGGGTGCACCAGAAACGAGCAATTCATAGCTTAACCCGCGCGGCGCAAAGGCGGCCTCGATCATTTTTCGGTATTCTGCCGTCCGGTCAGACTTCCCAGCCGCGGGATTGACGATAAAAATATGCTTCATAGCGGAACTTTCTCCTGTTCTGTTCGTCTTATGGGTACAGGCGGTAATCAATAGTACATGTACACGTTGCACTGCAAGCGCCCGTTGTAGAGTTTGCGCTTTTTGACGGCCTGTTTGCCGTAGTAATGCTCGAACTCCGGTTCGGAGGAGATGATGTATTTTTTCCAGCCGTCCGCGTATTTGAGATGCCGGCCGAACGCACTGTAGAGCCGCTGGGCGCTGCGCTGCTCTAACATGCGCTCGCCGTAGGGCGGGTTGCAGACCATCACGCCCTTGTCCGACGGCAGACTCATCTTCGTTGCGTCCGCCTCGCGGAACTCAATCAGCTTTCCGACGCCCGCCTTGCGTGCGTTCTGCTGCGCGATCTCCAGCGAAGCCGCGTCAATGTCGGAGCCGAGGATGTGATACTCCCCCCGGTACTCGCGGTCGAGCGCTTCCGTTCTGGCCTGCTGCCAGACCGTTTCCGGGACGCAGGACCACTTCTGCGCCATGAACGACCGGTTCAGGCCCGGCGCGCGGTTGAGCGCGATCAGCGCCGCTTCGATGCAGATCGTGCCGGAGCCGCAGAACGGGTCCCAGAAGAAATCCCGTCCGCGATAGCGCGCGAGATTGACCATCGCGGCCGCCATCGTCTCGTGCAGCGGCGCGAGATTGGCCTCGCGGCGGTAGCCGCGCTTGTGCAGGCTCACGCCCGACGTGTCCAGAAACAGCTCCACATGATCCTTCATAATGGAAAAGCGCAGCTGATACGTTTCGCCCGTCTCCGGCAGCCAGCCGAGGCCGTATTTCTCGCCCAGCCGCGTGACGGCAGCCTTTTTCACAATGGCCTGACAGTCCGGAACGGAATGCAGCTGGCTGTTCAGGCTGTAGCCCTTGACCGGGAACGCACCGTCCTTCGGAATGAAGCGCTCGAGCGGCACAGCCTTGACACCCTGAAACAGGTCTTCAAAGCTGTGCGCGTCAAACTCGGCCAGCAAAATCATCACGCGCTCACCCATGCGGCAGCAGAGGTTAGCCTTTGCCATAGCGGCGAAATCACCCTCAAAAAAAACGCGCCGGTCCTCGACCCGGACGTTCTGCAGATCCAGCCGCCGCAGTTCGTCACCGACCAGACCTTCGAGCCCAAACAGGCACGGCACGCAAAAAGTCATCGTATCCATAGTTTTCTCTCCAAGCATTCTATAGTCTCTCTAAGTATACGGAATCCCGGCGCAAATAGCAAACCCTATCTGTTACGATTTTGTAAAATGTGAGGAAAAACTTTATATTTATTTAAAGTGACAAGCGTTCGGAAATACGGTATACTGGAAGCAGCACAGAAATTCAAAAAAGAGGAGGAGGTTCCCATGTCTCAGGCAGTGATCGGATGGCTGATCGCCATCGTCGTCTTCATCGCGGCAGAGGCCGCGACGGTCACGCTGGTGTCCGTCTGGTTCATCGGCGGCGCGGTGTGCGCATTGGTTGCGGCAATTCTCGGCGCGGGACTTGGCGTACAGCTGGCGGTATTTCTCGTCGTTTCGGCGGCGCTGCTGGCGTTCGCGTGTCCGGCGGCTCGAAAAAAGTGGGCAAAGAAGCCGGAGCGCATGAACACAGACCGCCTTGTCGGCGAAACGGCCATGGTCACGGAGCCCATCGACGCATGTGCTGATACCGGAGCCGTGAAGATCAACGGCGTTCTCTGGACAGCGAAATGCACAACAGGCGAACGCGTGGAAGCAGGACGCCATGTGACCATTGAGCGCGTTGAGGGCGCGAAGCTCTACGTCAAGCCCGCAAGTTGTCCCTGCACAAAAGCATAAGCATCATAAACAACCGAAGGAACTGAAAAAAGGAGGAACCATTATGCCCGTTGGATTGATTGCAATTCTTGCTCTCGCAGCCATTCTGCTCATCATCGTCATCAGCAACATTCATATTGTCCAGCAGTCCCGCGCCTACGTCATCGAGCGCCTCGGCGCGTTCAGCAAGGTCTGGCAGGTCGGCATGCACGTCAAGGTCCCGTTCATTGAGCGCGTGGCCAAGAAGGTCAGCCTCAAGGAGCAGGTGCTCGACTATCCGCCGCAGCCCGTGATCACCAAGGATAACGTCACCATGCAGATCGACACCGTCGTCTATTACCAGATCACCGACCCGAAGCTCTACACCTACGGCGTTGAGCGGCCCATGATGGCCATGGAAACGCTCACGGCCACGACGCTCCGCAACATCATCGGCGATCTCGAGCTTGACCAGACGCTCACGTCCCGCGACGTCATCAACACCAAGATGCGCGCCATTCTCGACGAGGCCACCGACCCCTGGGGCATCAAGGTCAACCGTGTCGAGCTCAAGAACATTCTTCCCCCGCAGGACATCCAGAATTCCATGGAAAAGCAGATGAAGGCCGAACGTGACCGCCGCCAGGCAATCCTGCAGGCAGAGGGCACGAAGCGCAGCCAGATCCTCGTCGCCGAGGGCGAAAAGGAAGCCGCGATTCTGAAGGCGGACGCGGAAAAGCAGGCCGCCATCCTCAAGGCAGAAGCCGAAAAGCAGGCGGCAATTCTCAAGGCTGACGGCGAAGCACAGGCTATCATGGCCGTGCAGAAGGCCATGGCCGATTCTCTGGCGCTGCTGAACGAAAAGGCCCCGAACGACCAAGTTCTGAAACTTAAGGCGCTTGAGGCCATGCAGAAGGTCGCGGACGGCAAGGCGACGAAGATCATCATCCCGTCCGAGCTGCAGGGCTTTGCGGGTCTGGCTTCCGGCATTGCCGAGACGGTAAAGGCGACGAAGTAATATGGCGAAGAAGGACGAGCGCTTTATCAAGGTGCTGAACGAGGGCAGTACCTGGACCACGAACCGTGAGATTTGGGTCGACAAAACGACCGGCGTCAACTATCTCTGGGTCGCTTCCGGCTATGCCGGCGGCCTGACCCCGCTGCTCGACGCCAACGGCCACCCCGTCGTGACCCGGATCCCATTAGAAGTGGAATGACGCCGCTATTACTCCGGTCTTGACTGCCGTAGGAACATTTTTATAAGGCAAACTTTTTCGGCGCACAAGCATACAGAAAATGAAGAACTGCCATCCGACCGGATGGCAGTTCCAGCGTGTCGAAAAAGTCTTTTCGCCCCGCTGAAGCAGTTTTTCAAACTTTGAAAAACTGGTTGATTGAACGCGAAGGGGGCTCTTTGCCCCCTTCACTCTTTCCCTGCTGCTCTATCATCCAACTGCTTTTCATGGTTTTTTTGACAGACTGAACTGCCATCCGACCGGATGGCAGTTCTTTCAATTTAATTGCAGCTGCGGTAAATCAGCTTTGCGTTTGGATCTTGCAAAGCAGTACGAATTCGCAGAAAGCCTGGTCGTATGGATGGTCACGCCTCCGGATCGAAGCGCTCAAAAATCGGGATGCCTCCGGCAGCCGCAGGCCAGCATGTCTTCCTTCGTGCGGATCGTCCAGTCAACCTCCTGCGCACCCCAGACACGAACGCACGAGCGCAGGCAGTAGCTGCTGCGGTCTTCAAATTTGTACGCGATAAAGTCCGGGACCGTCAGGAAGTTCAGCAGCAGATTGCCCGCAATGAACCGCTTATACCACGGCAGGCCCGACTTGTCCTTCTCAAAATTCATGGAAAGCTGCCCGCGGCAGATCGCAGGGCGGAACTTTTTCACGTCGATAAGCGCGAAGGGGTCAAACGACTCGATGCAGAACTCGCCCTGGTAACTGTCCAGCCGCTCGCAGACGGCCTTGGCCAGCGCCTTGTGATTGCCGCGCGCGGTTTTGAGTTCGATAATCAGGGGCGTTGCATGCTCAAACAGGGCGAGAACCTCGTCAAAGGTCGGGATCTGCTCATCCGTGCCCTCAAGACGAAGCTGCTTCAGTTCGTCCAGCGTCAAATCCTCAATCTCGCCCTCGACGTTTGCGCAGCGCCTCAGATCAGAGTCATGGAACACGGCAAGCGTGCCGTCCTTTAAAAGATGCACGTCCAACTCCGCGCCGAAGCCGCGCTCAATCGCCCGGCGGAAAGCGGGCAGAGAGTTTTCGGGAATGACGGGCTTGTCGTGATAGCCTCGGTGGGCATAGCGGTACTTTTTGAGAATTTCCCACTTCTGATGCCCTTTCCGGCACCTCAGCGCCAGCGTGAACAGCAGATCGAGCGTCAAAAGCACGATCAGGATGATGCAGATTGTCAGCATGGTTACAGACTTCTTTCTTGCTATATTTTAGATAGGCTTGAGCAGCACTGAAACCCAAAACACAAACCAGCAAAGCGTTTGTGTTTTTGGAAAGGAGGAAACAGAGGATAAGAGACGTCGCAATAGCGGCGGCTCGTTCCGTCGAGGCCGTTTCCGACGCGCCGCCTGTTACGGTACACCAAGTTTAATAACAGCTGCCTTTGAATGGCTGCGGTAAAAACGCTTTGCGTTCAAAATTTGCAAAGCAGTACGGATTCGCCGGAGTTCTGTCCCATTTATGCGGACGGGGTCAGTCGTCCATTTCCTCGAACGCCTCCAGCCCCTTCTTGGCCTCGGCCTTGGCATCGCCGTGGTGGACGAAAAGCATCGTCACAAAACTCAGCGCAACGAACAGCGCAGCATACGGGAACAAGACACGGTAGTCGATCTTTCGCATGAGCGTACCGGCGACGATGGGCGTAACGACCTGCGCAGCCATGGAGGCCGTGTAGTAATAGCCTGTGAATTTGCCGATGTCCGATCCCTTGCACATCTCAACGACCATGGGAAGCGAGTTGACGTTGATCGCAGCCCATGCAAGGCCGACGAGGGCGAAGACAACAAACATGATGGCGTTGATTGAGGAGAACGTCGTTGTGAGCACATAGCCGCTGGCGAAGCAGACGGCAAGCAGGATAATGCCGCACTGAATCGTGCGCTTGCGGCCGATCTTTGAGGCGATCTGGCCGATGGGGATGTACGAGACGATGGCGCCCGCCGTGGCGATGAGCAGGCAGGTCGATGCGCCGCCGAGGCCCTGCCCCATGACGACATCGACATATGTCGAGAACCACGTTGTCACACCGTTATAGCCAATGAACCAGAGCGCGATGGAGGCCAGCAGGAAGCCGAGGCTCTTTTTTGACAGGCTTCGGGAGCGTTTCGTGGCCGCTGCCGTCGTCCTGCGCAAGGTTCCATTCGGGGTGCTGCTTTCAAGCGCCTGGTTTTCCGCCGTGAGCTTCGGCTCCCTGATCGTGAGGAAGAGCACGGCGACGGCGACGAACATAATGGCCGACACAACGATAAACAGCGGCTGATAGTTCACATGATCCAAACCGGCAGTTTTGGAGTTGGGATAGAGCACCGCCGCAACGCCGAGATACAGAATGCCGCCGACCGCGCCCATCAGATTGATGATGGCGTTCGCACGCGAGCGCAGCGGCTTTGGCGTCACGTCGGGCATGAGGGCGACGGCGGGAGCGCGGTACGTTCCCATGGCGACGAGCAGCAGGCCGAGGACGATGACAAATGAGGCCGTCTTGAAGCCGGAGGGCTGGGCGGCGTAGCTGTTGTCGAGCAGCGGGAGAATGTTCATGAGGATGATGGCGCAGCCGGTGCCGAAGAGGATGAAGGGCATGCGCTTGCCGATTTTTGTATGGCTCTTATCCGAGACGGAGCCGAAGAACGGCAGCAGGAACAGCGCGAGAATGTTGTCCGCCGCCATGATCGCGCCGGAGAATGTTTCGTTCATGTGGAAGGTCTTCGTGAGGATCAGCGGCACGATGCTGTCGTACATCTGCCAGAACGCGCAGATGGACAAGAACGCAAGGCCGACCAGGATGGTACGTTTGCTGTTGAGTTTCATTTCGGTTCTCCCTTTTTCTAGTGTATTGAGGACTTCGCGGATATTCTGCATACAATACGTCGGCTGAACGCCGTATTTTGGGATATCCTCCATCACACCCTCGCCGGACAACACGAAAATCGTATCGACCCCGCGTTCACACCGCAGGCGATGTCGGTATACACCCGGTCGCCGATGAGGCACGTTTCGCGCGGCGAGAAGCCGGTCTGCTCCATCGCCAGCAGCGCCATCTCAGGCTGCGGTTTGCCGATGACCTTCGGGCGGCGGCCTGTCGCGGTATGAAGCATTTCGATCACGCTGCCGCAGTCCGGTGCGCTGCCGTACCATGTCGGGCAGACGAGATCGGGGTGCGTGGCAATGTAATCCGCGCCGCGGTTCAGGAGAATGCAGCAATTTTCCAGCTTTTCATACGTCAATTCCGTGTCGTAGCCCAGAAGGACAACGGCGCAATCATCCCGCAGCGTCTCGGCTACTCGCAGCCCTGCCAGACGAAGCTGATTTTTAAGAGATTCCGTTCCGCAGACATAATAGACCGTATCCGGCAGATACCGGCCGCGCAGATAGCGGATGGCCGCATCCGCGCTGGTCAGAAAATCGTCGGGAAAGGCTTCAATGCCGAGCCGGGCCATTTTGGCGATATACGCGTCTGTTCCGCGCGAGGAATTGTTCGTCAGGAACAGGTACCTGCCGCCGATGGCGCGCACATAGCGCAGAAAGTCCAGTGTGCCGTCGAAGAGCGTTTCACTCAAATAGATCGTGCCGTCCATGTCCAGCAGGAACAACCGTTTTTCCGCAAGAGACATTGCATACCTCCATGGTATTGATAAAAATATTATACAGCGCCGCGCGCCGTTTGACAAGCGCTGCAAGCCGCCATACAATACACATAGGAAATATTGACTGAAAGGAATCCGCGATATGCTGAAAGACCTGCACACGCTCACGCCGTATCTGGACTTTATCCAGACCTGCAATGCCGATCCCGACTACCGCGATCCCATGCTGCTGACGCAGCAGCAGCTGCACCGGAATCTGCTGGATGCGCCGGAGAACCCGAATACGCGCGTGTTCGGGACATTTGAGGGTGAAACGCTCACAGGTGTGTTCGCGCTGCTGGTATTGGAGGACGAGCGGTATCTGGAACTGCTGGCCGGACTTTCCCGAAGCGCGGCAGCATATGCCGAACTGCTCTCACATCTGAAATCGGCCCACCCCGGTTATCAGGCGGATTTTGTCTATAACCCTCGCAACCGGCTTTTTACAGGAGGCGCTTGCGGCGCTGGGCGCGGAGTTTGAACCGGAGCAGCAGAAGCTTGTCCTGTGCCGGGCCGTCCCGTATGTGCCGGATGCGCGCATTGTGCCCCTATCGTCCGGAATACCGGGCGCAGTATCTGGCGCTGCACACCGTGGACCGCTATTGGACGGGCGAAAAGGTGCTGGCCGCGCCGGAGGTCTTTCGCGTTCTGCTTGCGCTCGAAGCCGGCGAGGTTTCCGGCTACATCGACCTGACCCACAACAGCACGGAAAATGAGCCGTATGACCTGTTCGTCCGCGAAAAGAGCCGCAGGCGCGGCCTTGGCCGCGCACTTCTGGCGGCAGCGGTTCAGGAAAACAGGCCGAACGGCATGACGCTTCTGGTAGACATCGACAACGAAGCCGCGATCGCCCTGTACGAAGCGCAGGGATTTGAACGTGCGGATGGAGAAAACAATATCACGGCACATATCTGCCTGTAACACACAGAACACCCCGTCCGGCATGACCCGGGCGGGGTGTTTGATCGAACTGAACGGAAAAAATGTCCGAAATATCCTGATTTTTCTTGCGTGCAAATCAGCCGTCTGTTATAATTGAATCAGAGCGCAAAATGAAGATTTCAGGAGGATGCAAAGGATGAAGCGTACTGTTTTTTTGGAAGCGAATGACCGCGCTGGCGCTGGCGGCGATCCTGCTGCTGGGCCTGCTGCCCGCCGCTGCATTCGGCGCAGAGCCGTCGGATGAACCGGTGCAGACCAAGTATGTCTATGAGGAGACAGACGGCGTCTGCCGCGCAGTCCGCGAGGAAGACGCCCTGCCGGAAAAGCCCGCCGCCCAGTCCGCGGGCGCCTCCGCCCAATCCAGCGGAAAGCTTGCCACTCCGACGAACCTGCGCTGGGAAACGGCGTATAAGGAGTATATGGAGGAGCACGACGGGCTCAGTTATTTTGAAAAAGGTTTATCCTGGCTGCATCAGCTGGGACGACTCGAAAAAAATTCTGTAGAGGATTATTGCATTGTCTTTTATGATGCTTCTGGAAACGAGGTCTGTCATTCATATTGGGTAAAAAAGATCCGGAGATGGATTCCTACCATGCGGATGACTTTCTAACTCACATTGAAGTCAGCGGAACATACCGTTTCTCTGTTCAGGCAATCGATAAGGACGATCCGAGCCGAAACAGTGAAATCGCGTATTCCGACTGGTGGCCCTATTACCGTCCCAATCAGACACTGGATGTGCCGGTCGGCCTGTATGCCGACGGAACAACGCTGCATTGGCCTGCCGTTGCCAGAGCGGGCGGATATTATGTCCAAAAAGGATACTCCGAAACAGCGGACGATGATATATTCTGGTATGGTGCGACGTGGTGGCGCCGCAGCAATGATACAGAGTATGATATTACTAGAGGCGAACACAATAGAGACATCCTGACGACTGCTGGATACTATTTCTATCACGTCCGCACGCTCAGCAACGACATCACAAAATATAATAACAGCGGCTACGGAGAACTGTACCGGGTCTACAGCGACGGAAAAGGGAATTTGTCGAAAGCCGAAAACAAGACCTATACCGTCAACTTTGAAGACCCGGATCGCGGAATCTGTCTCAAAAGCACATCCGGCCTGCTGTCCGGCAGCCTTATTCCGCAGCCGGATGTGCCAAAACGCACGGGATACCGTTTCGTCGGCTGGTATCCAAACCGCAGCCGTTCCGGAAACGCATGGAATTTCCGAACCAATGTCATTACAGGAAACCTAACGTTGTATGCAAAATGGGAACTGATCGGCTTTTTCACAACCGAATGACGTGCTCCCATTTATGAATGATGGAACATATTTCTGTTCAGCAAACTACTATAGCCTGACAGGAAAAAGAGCAAGACAAATTTACATACGAAATAACGGATAAAGACTTTTCTCGGCTGCTGAAAAATCTCCCCTGGTATGATCTTATTGGTCGTATCCAAGTGCGCAACAGCAAAGGCAGTGTCTGGGGTGGCTCCTGCTTCGGTATGTCCAGCGTCGCAGTGCTTGTTTATGGCGGTATAATAAATCCATCAAATTACGGCTGCAACGGAATCGATGGAATGAATATCACAATGAATCAAAAAGGTTCAAAAGACGTTGGTCAAGTTGAAAGTCTGGTCAATTATTATCATCTGATGCAGGTTATCGGCAAAATCGCAAACGCGCGGGGAAGCTTTTCTCCATGGGATGAAAGCAAAAACCTAAAAATCTGATAGACACCATGCGGGCAGCAGATGGTTCACCGGTTGTAATTGGCCTGAAATTTCCGGGAGGCGGGCATGCAGTTGTTGGATATGACCTGCAGTATGATGCAACTCTGCAAAAAATACACGATTCAAATTTATGACTGCTCCCAGTCTAAGTATCGTGCATATCCGCTGAGCATTTATAAGGATGGTGAAACTTATATCAAGGCCTGCCCAGAATGGCAAGCCGCATGGAGCAATGCCGGTGAAATTTTCATTAAGTACACCCTGACCGCCAATACTTTCCTGCAAATGCCCTACCTGAAGCACTCCGCGCAGGAAGCTGGGGCGGAAAACTCCTGCTGATTACCGTCTGACGACCAGTTTCGATTCGTTTACCGTTTCCAACGGCACAAACACAACCACCGTGACAGGCGGCGAGATCGTTGGGGAGGATGCGCTCGGTCTGACTGTGCTCGGCGGTGAGGGGGAACCGGGCTTTGCCCTGTCCTTCGTGACGCTGCTGCCCGCACTGGAGACCGGCGCGTATACCATCACGCCGTCCGGCGGAGCGGGTGAGGAATACACGCTCGACCTTCTATATGACGATGATGCAAACGGCTTCTTCCATTCGCTCACGTCTGCCGCTCCGGCTTCCGTCACGCTGAGCAGCACCGGAACGCTGACGACAAAGGCCGACGCCTCCGCTGCGCAGACGCTGACCTCCGCGTATAACGGCAGCCAGATCGCAGCCGACGGCGTGACCGTCTCGGGCGAAACGACGGGCTTTACCGCCAGACTGGAAAACGGCGCAGTCAGCGTGACCTCCCAGCAGGAGACGCAGGCCGAACTGACGCTCTCGTCCGGACTCAAGGAGCAGACGCAGACGCTGCCGCTTGGCAGCAGCGCCGTTACGCTGCAGGCAGATGCGTCTGACAAAACCTGCGAGATCACGCGCGGCAGCGAAACGCTTGCCAGCGTGAGCCTTGGGTATGCAGTTGTCTTCGACGCCAGAGGCGGCAGCCAGACGCCGACGCAGTTCGTGCAGTCCGGCCAGACTGCAGTTGTTCCGGACGAGCCGGAATATAACGGCTATCTCTTCCACGGCTGGTTTGCCGACGAAGCCTGCACCGAACCGTGGAGTTTTGACACGGCGGTCACAGAAGACCAAATTCTGTACGCAGACTGGCGGCCCAATCCGGCCATGTGGAAAACGGTCGTTTTCCGCGTAAACGGTGTGGACGACCAGCTGATACTGGTGCAAACCGGCGATACATTGACTGCAGCGGATATTCCGGCTGCGGATCTGTACGCAGGCGCAAAAATCGTCTGGGATCAGGAGGAACTGGCCCAACTTCTGGACACCCCGATCTGGAAAGACCACGTTATCCCCGGTGATGCGGTCCCGCTGGCCGGGCAGTCGGTACTGACGCTGAACGCCGCAAAAGTGCGGACGGCGTAACAGCGACAGTCAAAAACGACGCAGCAATCAACTTCCAGCTTACTCTGTATGCCGTTGCCTACGATGCAGACGGGCGGATGCTTGACTGCCAAGCTGTCCCGTTCACGGCAGACGCAGGCGAAAGCACAACTGTCACAGCTGCGCTCTTTGCCGACGCGGCAGTCGTCCGCTGCTATCTGATAGACAGTCGCTTCATCCCGGTCTGCCCGCGTGTGGAGTTAAACTGAACCGCTCCTGGCAGTCTATATAATCGCTGGGGATAAAAGAACCGCCCCGCCGGCATAGCTGGCGGGGCGGTTGCGTGTTAAAGAAGCATTACAGGTCGCAGTTGCCGACGGTGCGCGGGAACGGAAGCACGTCGCGGATGTTGGAGATGCCGGTCAGATACATGACGCAGCGCTCAAAACCGAGGCCGAAGCCCGCGTGGCGGGTCGAGCCGTATTTGCGAAGGTCGAGATAGAACTGATAGTCCTTCTCCTTCAGGCCGCACTCGTGCATGCGCTGCACAAGCATGTCATAGTTGTCCTCACGCTGGCTGCCGCCGATGATCTCGCCGATGCCGGGCACAAGGCAGTCCATGGCCGCGACAGTCTTGCCGTCGGGATTCAGCTTCATGTAGAACGCCTTGATCTCCTTCGGATAATCCGTGACGAAGACCGGGCGCTTGAAGATCTGCTCGGTCAGATAGCGCTCGTGCTCGGTCTGCAGATCGCAGCCCCAAAAGACCTTGTAGTCGAACTTGTCATTGTGCGCTTCGAGCAGCTTGACAGCCTCGGTATACGTCACATGGCCGAAATCGGAGGTCATGACGTGGTGCAGGCGGTCGATGAGGCCCTTATCGACAAACTGGTTGAAGAACGCCATCTCCTCCGGTGCATGCTCGAGCACATAGGCGATGATGAACTTGATCATATCCTCGGCAAGCTTCATGTCGTCGGAGAGGTCGGCAAACGCGATCTCCGGCTCGATCATCCAGAACTCTGCTGCGTGGCGGGTGGTGTTGGAGTTTTCGGCGCGGAAGGTCGGACCGAAGGTATAGATATTGCGGAACGCCTGTGCAAACGTCTCGCCGTTGAGCTGGCCGGAGACGGTCAGGTTCGTCTCCTTGCCGAAGAAGTCCTTGCTATAGTCGATCTGGCCGTCCTCCGTGCGCGGCAGGTTATCGAGGTCAAGCGTCGTGACCTGGAACATTTCGCCTGCGCCCTCGCAGTCGGAGCCGGTGATGAGCGGGGTATGGACATAGACGAAATCGCGCTCCTGGAAGAATTTATGGATGGCGTAGGCGATCAAACTGCGGACGCGGAACACGGCCTGGAACGTGTTCGTGCGCGGACGCAGATGCGTCACGGTACGCAGATACTCCAGCGAATGGCGTTTGGGCTGGATGGGATAATCCGGCGTGGACGGGCCTTCGACAAAGACCTCGCTGGCCTGCAGTTCAAACGGCTGCTTCGCGTCCGGCGTCAGGACGAGCGTACCGGTGACAATCACGGCTGCGCCGATGTTCAGCTTGGAAATTTCGGTGAAATTTGCAAGTTCGGAGCCGTAGACGACCTGCACCTGCGAGAAAAATGTGCCGTCGGACAAGTTGATGAAGCCGAAGTTCTTACTGGCACGCAGATTGCGCACCCAGCCGCCGACCTTGATCTGTTTGCCGGCATAAGCGTCAGTCTCTTTAAAAAGGGAACGGACAGAAATAAGCTGTTCCATAGTGATCGATCCTCTCTTGTATTTATAATGTTGTGTAATTTACAGAAGCAGAATACCTGCGTCGCGGCAGGCATCCGTTGCCTTGTCCCAGATGCTCGACTGCACCTCGCCAATATGGCAGGCGCCGATCATAAGCATGCACAGACGGCTCTGGCCGATGCCGCCGCCCATGGTCAGCGGCAGTTCCCCGCTTAAAAGCATTTTGTGGAACGGCAGGCTCCGCCGGTCGTCGCACCCGGCAAGCGTCAGCTGCCGGTCAAGCGATTTCTCGTCCACGCGGATGCCCATCGAGGAAATTTCAAACGCGCACTGCAGCACCGGGTTCCACATGAGGATGTCGCCGTTGAGATCCCAGTCGTCATAGTCAGGAGCACGGCCGTCATGAGGCTTGCCGGATTTTAACTTGCCGCCGATCTGCATGAGAAAGACCGTGTGGTGCTGGCGCAAAATTTCGTTCTCGCGCTCCTTGGGGGTCTTGTCCGGGTACATATCCTCCAATTCCTGCGTGGTGATGAAGAACACCTCGCGGTCAAGTTTTGTGTGCAGGCTCGGGAACGCAACGCCCAGCGCGTCGTTCGTCTCGCAGACGGCGCCGACAAGAGCGCGCACGGTGCGTTTTAAACAGTCCGTGTTCCGATCCTCGCGGGCAATGACCTTTTCCCAGTCCCACTGATCGACGTAGACGGAATGGAGGTTGTCTACCTCTTCGTCGCGGCGGATGGCATTCATATCGGTAAACAGGCCCTTGCCGACGTTGAACTGGTAGCGCTTCAGCGCCAGCCGCTTCCACTTCGCAAGCGAATGGACGACCTGCGCCTCGGCGTGCACATCGGGAATGTCAAAACTGACAGGCCGCTCGTAGCCGTTTAAGTTGTCGTTCAGGCCGGAGGCCTCCTCTACGAACAGCGGCGCGGACACGCGGCGCAGATTGAGCGCGTTGGACAGATTCGTCTGAAATTGCTCTTGATGAATTCGATCGCGCGCTGCAGTTCGTAGACGGACAAGGGGGCGCGGTAGCCCTCTGGGATGAAGACCTTGCTCATGGGGAAGCCTCGCTTTCATATAGCGTTCAAAAATTTACAAAGTATTATACACCAAATTCCGCCTTCATGCAAGTACAGTGCGGAAATATGCAAACTTTTTACCAAAACAGAAGCCTGCGCAAAAATGCAAAAAAGATTGACAAATCAAGGGGGTATCGGCTATAATACTTATCGTATGCTCCATAGGAGCAGCTAAATTTTTTTTTTTGACTCGCTGCGGCGGAGGCTGTACCGGCGTCCGCTGTTGAGCATATTTTTACAGGAGGTGTAGATTCCATGGCAACTGTTCGTACCTATCAGCCCAGAAAGCGTCACAGATCCAAGGTGCATGGCTTCAGAAAGAGAATGGCTACCGCCAACGGCCGCAAGGTCCTCGCCCGTCGCCGCGCCAAGGGCAGAGCAAAGCTCTCCGCGTAATTGGACGCGCCTACACCGCAACACACATACATTCGGGGTGAATGGAAGCAGTTCTGTTCGCCCCATCTGTTTATCAGCCGTAACGAAATCAGCACAGTTACCCGAAGGTGGGCGCATTATGCAGTTTTCTTCCTCGTTAAAGCTCAATCATATCTTCCGCCGCCTCTACCGCAAGGGCCAGAGTGCGGCCAACGGCTATCTCGTGCTCTACTGCCGCAAAAACGGCTCCCGGCAGAACCGCATCGGTCTGACCGTCAGCGCAAAGCTGGCTCATGCCGTGCAGCGCAACCGCCTGCGCCGTCAGCTGCGTGAAATTTACCGGCTGCACGAGGCTTCGTTTGTCCCTGGATATGATCTTGTCGTCGTCGCACGGACCCGCGCCATCGGCGCGGACTATGCGGTGCTGGAGCGTGCCTATCTTTCGCTTGCCGCAAGGCTTGGCCTGCTGACGGAGAACACGCTGTGAAGCGCGTGCTCCTGCTTCTCATCCGCCTGTACCAGAAGTATATCTCCCCGGGCCTGCCGCGCCGGTGCCGGTTTTCGCCGACCTGCTCGCAGTATGCCCTGGAGGCGATCGAGAAGTACGGCGCGGTGAAGGGCGGCTGGCTGGCGTTCAAACGGCTGCTGCGGTGTAATCCCTTTTACAAGGGAGACTATTTTGACCCGGTGCCATAGGGCAGCGTGGTTTTTTCCCGTTGTCTGAACGCGTATCCCCACCACATTTGGAGGAAAACAATGAAGAAAAAAGTCCTGGTTTGGGTCCTTGCCGCCGTGCTGCTTCTGTCCATGGTCGGCTGTGCCGCCGGTGCAGTCAGCACGAACGATAAATATGTGGACATGGAGCCCACCGCTGCGGCCGAGGCTGCCGCTGCCGAGACGAAAGACACAACCGGCCTGTCCGATCTCATCCGTGTCCCGTTCGGCTATCTGCTCGACTGGCTGTATACCTTCACCAACAACTACGGTCTGGCGCTGATTCTGTTCTCTCTGATCGTCAAGCTGGTGCTGCTGCCGATGTCGGTGAAGAGCAAGAAGAGCATGCTCAAAATGTCCCGCCTGTCGCCGCAGGTCAAGGCGCTCGAGGCCAAAGTCGAAGTACGGCGACGACAAGCAGAAATATCAGCTGGCTGTCCAGCAGCTGTACAAGGAAGAGGGCGTCTCGATGGGCGGCGGCTGCCTGTGGTCGTTTATCCCGCTGATCATTCTGCTGCCGCTGTACTACGTCATCCGTGAGCCTATCACCTACATGATGCACAACCCGCAGTCCACCTCCGCCGCCATCGTCGCCTTCATGCAGGCCAGCGGTGTCAATCTCGGCAAGAACAGCTACTACGCACAGCTTGCCGCCGCCGGTCATATCGGCGATTATATGGAAGAACTCAAGTCCCTGGCCGTTACGGCGAACGCCAATCTGCAGGCCATGAACTTCCAGTTCCTCGGCATCGACCTGGCCGGTATTCCCTCGTTCAAGTTCTGGGAGTGCGAAGGCTGGGGCGAGATCGGCCTGTTCCTCATTCCGGTCGTTTCGGCCGGTCTGCAGGCTGTGTCCATGTGGATCAGCCAGAAGATGAACAACCAGGTCGCCACGAACGCCGACGGCGAACAGGACGCCGAGGCTGCCAAGACGGCCAACCAGACCAACATGACCATGATGCTCATGATGCCGCTGATGTCCCTCTGGATCGGCTTCTCCATGCCGGCCGCGATCTCCATCTACTGGATCGCGCAGGCCGTGTTCGGCGCCGTGCAGGATTATTTCCTGACGAAGCACTACCGCAAGGTCTATGAGGAGGAGGACGCCGTCAAGCAGGAGCTTGCAGCCAAGCGCCGCGCCGAAGAGGCCGAAAAAGAGCGTCAGCGCGCGCCTGCGCCGGGAGCAGAACCCCGACGGCATCACCGACAACGTCAGCAAGAAGAAGATTCGTCAGCAGGAAAAGGAAGCTGCGGAAAAGGCCGCCAGAGCATACGAGGCCAAGAAGAACCCCGTTCCGGAGTCTGAGGAGAAAAAGCCGCTCTCCGGCGACCCGGAGCGCCCGTACAGCCGCGGCCGGGCCTACGATCCTTCTCACTACGGCAGAAAGCGCGCTGCCGGCTCTGACGCAGAACAGACGAAGGAGTAATTATGGAGAAATTTATCACCGCAACCGGTAAGACGATCGACCTGGCCATCGCAGCTGCGCTGGAGCAGCTGCATATGGATCGCGACAGCGTCTCCGTCGAAGTGCTGGACAATCCGAGATCCGGGTTCCTTGGCATCGGCGCGCAGCCCGCGCGCGTCAAGGTCACCTATGAAGCACCCGATGAAGCGCCCAAGCCTGCCCTGTCCTCCGCCTCCCGCAGCAAGCCGAAAAAGCCCGCCGAGTCCAAGCCCGCGGACAGTGCGAAGGTCATCGCGCCCGCAGCGCCAAAGGTCATCGCCCCGGCTGCGCCCGAAGCGCCCCGTCCGCAGGATACGCGCGCTTCCGCACCCAAGGCTCCGCAGCAGCCGCGTCAGGAACGCGCACCGAAGCAGCAGCGCGGCCCGAAGCCCGAACGCCGCGACCAGAAGCCGCGCCAGCCGCAGCAGCCCGAAAAGCCCGCTGTCCCGGCAGAGCCGAAGGTCTACGCTCCCGCGGAGCCCGGCTCGACTGAAGAGCGCATCGAGACCTTCATCAAGGGCCTTCTGGAGCACATGGGCTCCGACGCTGTGCCGCACGCCATGAAGACGGCGGACGAGACGTATCTGGTTGACCTCGTGGGCGACAACCTTGGCATCCTCATCGGCCGCCGCGGCGAGACGCTCGACGCAATCCAGCACCTGACCAACTACGCCATCAACCGCGGCCAGAACAAGCGTGTGCGCATCAATGTCGATGCCCCATGAAAGATCATCTACCGCCTCAAGCGCGAGCAGGCCTATTGCAGCCGCCTTTAAGCGCAGAAGGTTGCAGGCAAGGTCACGCGCCGGTACCGCCGCAACAGCAGCAAAACCTGGCCGTGTTCAACCGCGCCTGCTACCAGCTGCTGCGCGCATCGGAAAATTTGACTGATCTGAGTTTTATCCAGCGCGGTCGGCTGCCGCTGTCGCTGGAAAAGACTGATCTGGTTGATTTTCTGGAGGAACTGTCTCAGCACGCAGATGATCTGTGCTGGCAGGCAGGCCGAACGCTGGAGATTGATCTGCCGCAGGCGCCTATTTTCGTCTGGATTGACCGCAGACAGATGCGCCGGGCACTGCTGGCGCTGCTGTCCAACGCAATCAAATTTACCGCGCCGGACGGCGTTTTGCGTCTGTCGCTTACACGGCTCGGCAGACGTTCCATGATCCGGCTGTCTGACAATGGCGAGGGCATGGACACGGATGTCCTGACCAGCGCATTCTGCCGCTACGCAAGACCAGAAGTGCCGGAGGATCCGCGCCTCGGCGCTGGCTTCAGTCTGCCAGTCGTGCAGGCGATCGTGCAGGCGCACGGCGGCTCGGTTATGCTGCAGTCGCAGAAGGGCAGCGGCACAGATGCGCTGCTCACGCTGCCGGTCGGCGACCCAGCAGACTGGACGCTGCTCAAATCTCCGCGCGTGTCCGTTGACCGCAGCGGCGGCTTCGTCCCGGAACTGGTAGAACTCTCCGATGTTCTGCCGCCAGAGGTATTCAACGTGCGGAACTTTCTGTGAATAAAAAAGCAGCGGGCTGCCCTCGGCAGCCCGCTTTTGCACGAAAAACACACAGAATCTCTGTAGGTGCAGATGTCTCTGTCCATCCGCTTGACGCCGCAAATTTGCGGAGAACTTTCAGATATACAAAGTTATCCCTTACCGCGCCCCGTGCGGTAAGGGATGGAAGCATTTGTTTCAGCAAATGGCGGAAGCGTCCGGCTGCGGCGTTTAGCGCGCTTCGCTCAAAGCCGGAACAGCCTCTTGGCATTTTCTTCCGTTGCAGCAGCTGCTTCTTCTGCGGAGATTCCTCGAATCTCCGCGATTTTTTTGCCACGAACGGCACGAGGCTTGGGTCGTTGCGGCGACCCCTGAATGGCTCCGGTGCCATATAGGGGCAGTCTGTTTCGATCAGGATACGATCCAGCGGAATTTTTTCCGCGACCTCGACTGCCTTGCGCGCGTTTTTGAACGTCACCACGCCTGTAAAGCCGATGTACCAGCCGCGTCTAATCAGTTCCTTCGCCATCTCATAGCTGCCAGAAAAGCAGTGGAACACGCCGGTCACGTCCGGGAAGTCGCTGATGATGCGAAGTCCGTCCTCGTGCGCCTCGCGTTCGTGGATTACAACAGGAAGAGAAAGTTTCTGTGCAAGTTCCATCTGCATACGGAAGGCTCTTTGCTGCACATCCCGCGGAGGGTCTTCGTAATGATAATCCAGACCGATCTCGCCGATGGCTTTCACGCGCGGGTCTTCGCACAGCGCGCGGTATTCTTCAATTCGCGCTTCATCTACCTGTGCCGCGTCGTCCGGATGACTGCCGACGGCAGCCCAGATCCAATCGTACCGGTTGGCCAACTCGACCGCATGATAAGACGACGGGCCGTCGAAGCCGATCTCCATCATGCCGCTGACGCCGGCGGTGCGCATGTTCTCCACAATGTGCACAAAGTCCTGTGCAAAACAGTCCTCGCCCAGATGGGCGTGAGAATCGAAATACATGGCTTACTCCTTATTCTGCTCCAGCCAGATCAGCAGCACCGCGATGTCTGCGGGCGACACGCCCGAAATGCGGCTGGCCTGTCCGACGGACAGGGGGCGGATCTCGCTCAGCTTCTGGCGCGCTTCAACGCGCAGGCCCTGAATGGACAGATAATCGATCGAATCCGGCAGGAGTCTGCCCTCCTCGCGGGCGAATTCCTCAACCTGCTTCTGTTGGCGGGCGATATAGCCCGCGTATTTCATGCGGATCTCGACGGCCTCCCGGATAACAGGCGGCAGATCGGGCCGCTCCGGGTCGAAGGGGGCCAGATCATCATAACTCAGCTGCGGTCTGCGCACCAGATCGGCAAGCCGCGCCGAACCTTCGACCGGTGCGGTGTCATGCGCGCGGAGCATCTCGTTCAGCGCCTCGCTTTCGGCCACACCCGTGGCTTCCAGCCGTTTGATTTCCTGCGCGACCGTGCGGTATTTTTCCTGCACGGCAGCATATTGCGCGTCCGACACAAGGCCGATGCGGTGCCCGATGGGCATCAAGCGTTCGTCGGCGTTGTCCTGCCGGTGCAGGAGCCGGTACTCTGAGCGCGAGGTCATGATGCGGTAGGGCTCGTTCGTGCCCTTCGTGACCAGATCGTCGATGAGCGTGCCGATATAGCCGTCGGAGCGCTTTAAGACCATCGGCTCTTCGCCTTTTATCTTGAGCGCCGCGTTCACGCCCGCAACAAAGCCCTGTACGGCGGCCTCCTCGTAGCCGGACGAGCCGTTGAACTGTCCCGCGCCATATAGCCCGGGGATTTTCTTGCTCTCGAGCGTCGGCAGAAGCTCGGTCGGGTCGATACAGGCGTATTCGATGGCGTAGGCCGGGCGCATCATCTCCGCGTGCTCCAGACCCTTGATGGAGTGGAGCATGTCCAGCTGCACGTCCTCGGGAAGCGAGGACGAAAGGCCCTGAATATATAATTCATCCGTGTATAACCCGCATGGCTCAATAAACAGCTGGTGCCTGGACTTGTCCGGAAAGCGATCAATCTTCGTCTCGATGGACGGGCAATAGCGCGGGCCGACGGATTCAATCATGCCGTTGAACAGCGGCGAACGGTCGTGATTGGCCTTGATGATCTCATGCGTTTTTTCGTTTGTATAGGTCAGATAACAGACCGCCTTGTTTTCCGGCGGTGTTTCGGTCGAAAACGAGAAGGGAACCGGGTGCTGATCGCCGGGCTGCAGCTCCATCTGCGTCACGTCGATTGAACGGCGGTTTACACGCGGCGGCGTGCCGGTCTTGAACCGGCGCATCCGAAGGCCGAGCGCAGCCAGCTGCTCCGCAAGGCCGATGCCTGCCTGCATCCCGTCCGGGCCGGAGGAATAGGCGCAGTCGCCGGTGATGACGCGTGCGTCCAGATACGTGCCGGAGGCGATGACGCAGGCCTTGACGGAATAGACCGCGCCGAGACGTGTGACGACAGCGGATACATGGCCGTTCGTCAGGCGAAGTTCCGTGACCATGGCTTGCTTGAGATCAAGATGCGGCTGCTGTTCGAGCGTCCGCTTCATATCCTCCTGATAGCGCCGCCGGTCGGCCTGCGCGCGGAGGGAATGGACGGCGGGACCCTTGCCGAGATTCAGCATCCGATACTGGATGCAGCAGGCGTCCGCCGCCTTCCCCATCTCGCCGCCCAGCGCGTCAAGCTCCCGCACGAGATGACCCTTGCCAGTCCCGCCGATGGCGGGGTTGCAGGCATGTTGCCGACGGCGTCAAGATTGATCGTAAACACGACTGTCTCCAGTCCCATCCGCGCACAGGCCAGCCCTGCCTCAATGCCGGCGTGTCCCGCGCCGATCACGGCAACGTCGTAAATTCCAGCGTCAAATTCCATCCTGATCCCTCCAATACGGGTGCTATTTTATCAGTAAATATACCCGATTGCAAGAAGTGCGGCCGCACGCGGAAAAAAATTCCGCCGCGACAGCGTTCGGCAGACTTTTCCCTCTGCGGGTGCTATTTTATAGATACAGCTTATCCAATGCGAGCGCACTTCATATCCCAGACCGCGGCACGCGCCGCAGTCAAATCCCACAACCCCAACTTTCCCCGGCCAGAATCCTGGCCGGGGGCCTTTTTTCGCTGCGGGAGCCTCAAAGTTCGGCGTGCTGCAATGGCTTTTCCATCCGTGCCAGATCCTCCAGCGTGTAGCTGCCGAGGTATGCGGCAATCGTCCGGTCGAGCCCCTGCCACAGCGGAAGCGTCCGGCAGTTTTTCGCGTTTTCGCACTGCTGCCCGGTCTCGAGGCAGGTGACGGGGGCCAGCGTGCCCTCGGTCAGAGACAGGATCTCGAAGGCCGTATAGCCGGCCGCGGGCCTTGCCAGACGGTAGCCGCCGCCCTTGCCGCGCACGGCGTCGAGCAGCTTCGCCTTGCTCAGCACGGCCAGAATGCTTTCCAGATACTTTTCGGAGATCCCCTGCCGCGCCGCGATGGTCTGCAGCGGGATATAGCCCTCCTCCGCATGCTCAGCCAGATCGATCATTACGCGCAGGGCGTAGCGGCCCTTGCTGGAAATCATCATCGTGCGGTCCCTCCTTTTCTGAAACCTACTATACTACAAGGTTAGAGGTTTATCAAGTCAGAACCTGCAATTTACAAGCAATTCTTTTTATGCTATACTGATTAAAGTATCGATTTGGAGAGAATATGGCATGACGAAGGATCTGACCCGCGGAACACCATGGAAGCTCATTGTGCAGTTTGCCCTGCCGATCATGGCGGGGAATCTGCTGCAGCAGCTGTATAACACCGCCGACACCATCATTGTCGGCAATTTCAACGGCCAGCAGGCGCTGTCCGCCGTGGGCGCCTGTGCGTCGCTGACGGTTCTGTTCACGGCGCTCGCCATCGGCTTTTCCATCGGCGCGGGCGTGCTGATCTCGCAGTATTTCGGCGCTTCGCGCGAACAGGAGCTGCGGCAGTATGCCGCGACGGCCATCGTGCTGATGCTGGCGATGGGCCTGCTGATGTCGCTGATCGGCGTCTGCAGCGCGAGATTCCTGCTTGCGCGCGCGTTCGGCACGCCGGAGGCGCTGCTGCCGCTGACGCTTCTGTATTTCCGCATCTACGCCGCGGGCCTCGTGTTCCAGTTCGGGTATAACATCGCGGCCGCGCTGCTGCGCGCGCTGGGCGACAGCAAGGCCACGCTCTATTTCCTGCTTGTTTCGTCTATTCTAAACGTTGCGCTCGACCTTGCGTTCGTTGCTGGGCTTGGGATGGGCGTGGCGGGCGCGGCCATCGCCACCGTCATTTCGCAGATCGCCTCCTGCGTCATCGGCTTTGCGTATATGCACCGGAAATACACGCTTCTGCGCTTCTCGCTCCGCGAACTGCGGCTGGATGTCAAAACGGCGGGCCGTATTTTGCATGTCGGTGCGCCGATGGCCATTCAGCAGTCCATTGTCTCCTGCGGGTTCCTGTTTTTACAGCGGCTGGTCAATCTTTACGGTGAGAGCATGATCGCGTCCTATACCGTCGCCAGCCGGATGGAAAACATCCTCATGATCCCCATCATCGGCATCCAGAACACCATGGCCACCTTCGCCGGGCAGAACATGGGCGCGCAGCGCCCCGACCGCGTGTCGAAGGGCTTGGGGCAGGGCGTGCTCGTCTCACTCGGCATGACGCTTGATCCTGTGTCTGGCGCAGATCGCGGGCATTCCGCTCATCATCCGGGCCTTCCAGCTCGATGCGGGCGCGGCGGCCATCTGCCGCCTGCACCTGTTCAGCTCCGCCGTCGCCATCCCCATTTTCGCGGTCTATTTCCCCGCCAACGGCATGTGCCAGGGCGTGGGCGAGGGCTTCCACGCTACGTTCTACGCGCTGCTGGCACTGGGCCTGCGCGTGGTGTTTGCATATGCGCTGCATAACACAGCCCTGTTCGGCTATACCTCCATCTGGTGGAGCCAGGCTATGGCGTGGACGGTGACGCTCATTGTTTGCTACGTGCATTTCTTCCGCGGCAAGTGGAAGGAACCAAATCTCTGATCTCCTGAGGAGGAACCGATATGCAGCACCGCTTTTTTGCGCTCATCTCCCGCATGCGCTATATTGGCCGCTGGGGCCTTATGCGCAACACGTTCGAGGAAAACGTTCAGGAGCACAGCCACATGGTCGCCGTGCTGGCGCACGGGCTGGCCATGATCCAGCGGGACATCCTCGGCCAGCCCGCCGACCCACCGCTGCGCGGCCGCCGCGCTGTTCCACGACGCGTCGGAGATTCTGACAGGCGATCTGCCCACGCCGATCAAGTATTATAACCCCGAGATCAAATCCCTACAAGCAGATTGAGGCCGTCAGCTGCGAAAAGCTTCTGGCACTGCTGCCGCCGGAGCTGCAGGAGAGTTACCGTCCGCTGCTGTTCGAATCCGACCCCGGGACCGCGAAGATCGTCAAGGCCGCCGACAAGCTCTCGGCCTACATCAAATGCGTCGAGGAGCTGAAGGCCGGCAACTCGGAGTTCGAGGCAGCCGCCCGTCAGACGCGCCAGGCGCTGTGCGACATGCAGCTGCCGTGCCTCGACTACTTCATGGCCCACTTCCTCGACAGCTTCCAGCTCACGCTGGACGAGCTGGAGTAGGTTTTGACGGATCGGTCAAATTCCGGGCGAAAAAGCGCCGAAATTCGCACAGAACTCACAGTTGTTTTTTCTCCGGCCCGCCGGTATAATGTCCTGCAGTGAGTTTATGAAAGGAAGTGCGACCGATGACTGCATGGAAAATGCCCGTCAGACGCTGCATTTCCTGTTTTGTTTTTGCCGGGGAACCCGTTTCTCCGGTGCCGTATTCGTTTTTGAAAGAAGAATTGTGAGCCTCGTATTTTCAGGTTTCACAATTCTTTTTTTATGCGCTGCGGGCCCGGGCCGCTCCGCAGAGACGGCGAAGAGAAAGGAGAACACCATGGGAAAAAGCAAAATTCCGGAAACCGGCATCTATGATGCCAGACAACTTGGCACGGGCAGAATGCTGCTGCTCGGCTTCCAGCATATGTTCGCCATGTTCGGCGCGACCATCCTCGTCCCCATTCTGACGGGCCTCGACGTCTCGAACACGCTTCTGTTCGCGGGCCTCGGCACGCTGCTGTTCCACCTCATCACCGGCGGCAAGGTCCCGGCGTTCCTCGGCTCCTCCTTCGCCTTCCTCGGCGGCTACGCCACCATCGCCCCGATGCTCGGTGAGCATCAGGACATCCCCAACCTCGAAATGCTTCCCTACGCCTGCTTCGGCGTGGCCTGCGCAGGTCTTGTGTACGTCATCCTGGCCGCTCTGTTCAAGGCCTTTGGCGCGAAGAAGGTCATGCGCTTCTTCCCGCCCATCGTCACCGGCCCCATCATCATTGCCATCGGCCTGACCCTCTCCTCCTCCGCCATCGATAACTGCACTGGCAACTGGTGGATTGCCATTGTTGCTATCCTATCATCGTCGCCGCCAACATCTGGGGCAAGGGCATGATTAAGATCATCCCGATCCTCCTCGGCGTCATCGGCTCCTACGTCATCGCGGTCATCGCTGACCCGGCCGTCCGTGACAACCTTGTTCAGAACGTCTCCGCCGCCAAGTGGTTCGCGCTGCCCATCAAGATGGAGCAGACCGTCTTCGGCCTCTTCGCCTCCGGCAATGTTGACGCGCACAAGCTTCTGACTGCTGTCATCACCATCGTCCCGCTGTCGCTTGCCACCATGGTCGAGCACATCGGCGACGTGTCCGCGATCTCCTCCACCTGTGACCGCAACTACATTGAAGATCCGGGCCTGCACCGCACCCTGATGGGCGACGGCCTGGCAACTACGCTCGCCGCCCTCTTCGGCGCGCCTGCCAACACGACCTACGGCGAAAACACCGGTGTTCTGGCCCTCAGCCGCATCTATGACCCGCGCGTGATCCGTATCGCGGCAGTCCTGGCTATGATCTTCTCCGTCAGCCCGAAGTTCGCGGCCATCATCTCCTCCATGCCCAAGGGCACCATCGGCGGCGTCAGCCTCGTGCTCTACGGTATGATCTCTGCGGTCGGCGTCCGCAACGTCGTCGAGAACAAGGTCGACTTCACCAAGTCCCGTAATGTTCTGGTCGCAGCCCTCATTCTGGTCCTGTCCATCGGCATCAAGTACTCCGGCGCTGGCACTCTCCAGCTTGGCGCCCATCGGCCTGTCTGGTCTGGCGGTCGGCTCCATCGTCGGCATCGTCCTCAACGCCGTCATGCCCGGCAAGGACTATGTCTACGGCGAAGACAAGCAGGGCGACGAATCCGTCAACTTCATCGTCCAGTCAATACAAAAATACCGCCGCAGTCCGGTTTCGGGCTGCGGCGGTTCGCTTTTTTCTTTATTGCTCCAGAATGGCGCTTTCGCGGATGCGCTTCGTGACCTTGGCCAGCAGGATGCTGTATTCCACGGCGGCGGCAAAGGCGTCATCGTAGTAGGGCTGAAGTTCTTCCATCGTCATGTGGTTGGCGCGGCAGATCTCGCTGAGCGCCTGTGCGACGTCCTCCTCGTGCGCGTGCAGATCCTCCGCCTGCGCGACGCGGCGGACGAGCGCCTTGATGCGCACGGCCTCCTCTGCGCCGGGCCGGGGCGTCCTCGCGCAGCTGGTCAAGCGTGAATTCGAGAATTTGCAGTAATCCTCCAGCGTCAGATTGTTCTGCGCCAGTTGAGCAGACATGGTATCCAGCTGCTCTTCGACGGCCTTGCTGATCTCGGCAGGGATAGGGGGTGGTCCATGGTCGCCGCGGCCTGGTGCAGCAGCCGCTCCCGCAGCTCCATCTCCGCGCGCTCGGCGTAGTAGTCCTCCAGACTCGTGCGCATCTTCTGCCGCATCTCGTCCATGGTCTCACACTGCCGACCTCCTTGGCGAAGGTATCGTCCAGTGCATAGGGCGCGACAGTGCGGATCTCATGGATATGGCAGCGGAACTCCGCATCCTTACCCGCCAGTTCCGGTGCATGATATGCAGTCGGGAACGTGACATGCACGGTCACATCGTCGCCGGGGTTCTTGCCCAGAAGCTGCGCTTCAAAGCCGGGGATGAACGTGCCGCTGCCGAGGACCAGCGTCTGCTTTTCGGCCGTGCCGCCCGCAAACTGCTTGCCGTCCGCAAAGCCTGCGTAGTCGAGCACCAGCTCGTCTCCGTTCTGCGAAGGACGGTCGAAAACGGGCGTCCGACGCTGGCTCTGCTGCTGCAGGCGCACCAGCTGTCGGGTGACCTCCTCGTCCGTAACGTCCACATGCTCGAGTCTGGCCCGCAGGCCGCGGTATTTGAATTCCATGGTGATCGCCGAGATCAGGATATCGCCCGCAACGACGCGATCTTCCGCGGCGAAGCCGGTTTCAAAGTTGTCCGAGTACAGCACCTGACTGCTGGGCGGGAATTCTTCGTCTCCGGCGTAGACCATGATCTGCATCCGGTAGCCGCCTAAGAAGTCAAACTGGAAGCCCGCGTCCCCGTGGCCGATCGCCAGCGCACCCATGGCTTCGCAGGCCGCACGAAACTTCTCGACCCGCGTGCCGAATGTGAACGCTGCCCGTGTCAAAACCCGTCCGGTGTACGGCCCGATATACATTTCGCCCCACGGCATCTCGCGGAACGTCTTATAGCCGCCGGACGGCTCCGCCGCGCGGCCTTCGAGCAGAAGCGCAGCAAAAACGTCTGGCAGGCAGGTTCTTCAGCGCAAACGCGCCCTCCGTATCCGAGGAAATGGCATATTCCGGCCAGCGGATCTCATAGTTCGTGCCGAGCAGCGTCACGGTGAACCGGCCGTCCGCAAACGGCACGCCGCAGCGTTTCGACGCTTCAGCCGGGTCGAGCGAGGCGAATTTCTCCTCATAATGGGCAAAGGGGACTTCTTCCTTGTTGTTCTGTACCTGCATAAAAATTTACTCCTGAATGCTCGACGGGAACAGTTCCCGGCTGGTGTGCGGGAGGAAGCACGCCGCGACGAATTCATCCATGTAGCTCGGGTTTGTGGAAAGCTCCATATAGGTCATGTTGGACGCCAGTTCATCGACCTTATTGACTGCGCAATCCGACCGCACCATGGCGTAGGCACCGGAGAGCGACGTGTTGCCCAGATACTCGAACAGTTCCCGGTCGATATCCGGCAGCATGCCGATGCGCACGGCGTTTTCCATGTTAATGCCCGAGCCGATGCCGCCCGCGACGTATACGTGCTCAAGAACCGTCACGTCCATGTCCAGAGAAGAGAGCATGATGTTGATGGCGGAGAAGATCGCGGCCTTCGCACGGATGAACGAGTCGATATCCACTTCCGTGATGGAAATTTCGCGGCCCGTCTCCGATTCGGCGCATGGCCAGAATATAGCGGCCCATGCCGTGCTCGTCGTGCGCGACGCGCTTACCGGTGCGGACAAACTGACCCTTGGAGGAGATGATGGACGTGCGGTAAAGTTCTGCAATGACATCGATGATGCCGGAGCCGCAGATGCCGACCGGCTTCTGGCCCTCCGGGCCGACGATGCCGAGCGTAGGCTCCATTGTATCGCGGTCGATGATGACGGATTCGACCGCGCCGTCAGTTGCGCGCATGCCGCAGGAGATATCGCCGCCCTCAAATGCCGGGCCGGCGGAGCACGCGCACGACATCATGAAATCGCGGTTGCCGAAGACCAACTCGCCGTTCGTGCCGAGGTCGATGAAGAGCGAGAATTCGTCCTTATCCCAGATCAGGCTCGTGAATGCGCCTGCGGTGATATCGCCGCCGACATACGAGCCGATGTTCGGCGCCATGAAAATTTCCGCGTCGGGGTTGGCCGGGAAGGCGAGATCCTTGGCGACCAGGCCGCGCCACTGGAAGAACGTCGGGATATAGGGCTCCATGCGGACGGGGTTGGCGTCGACGCCGAGGAGCAGATGGTTCATCGTGGTGTTCGAGGCGATGCAGACGCGGAACACACGCGAGACGGACGCCCGCCGATTTACACATCGCCGCGACCAGCGGCAGGAGCGTCTCTTTGAGGATCGCGTCCTGCAGGCGCTTCACGCCGCCGGGCTTGCGACTGCTCGACGATGCGGTTGATGACATCCGCGCCGTAGCGGATCTGACCGTTGCCCGCAGAGGCCTTGGCCGTCAGCGTGCCGGTGGCAAATCCATGAGCACGCCCGTGACGGTCGTGGTGCCGATATCGATGGCGCAGCCGTAAAGCGGCGCGTCTTCTTTTCCGATACGTCTATCATGGTCAGCACGCCATCTGTCAGCGTGCCGGAGACGAGGACCTTGAAATTCGCGTCCCGCAGCGTCTTGGCGAGCTTTTTGACGGTATGGTAGGTGAGCCGGACCTCCGTGCAGCCGTCGAACGCGGCCTGCGCGAAGCGTGAAAGGCGCTCGGTATCCGGCATGGTGTCGTCGAGCGTCGGCTCGTCCAGCGTAAGGACCGCCTGCACAAAGTCGTTCGTGAAGTCCACGCCTGCAGCCTGCACATCCTGTTGAAGTTGATTGAAAATCGCAATCTCCTCGCCGGAGGACAGGTCTGCCGTCTTCATGCGGCTCTGGTAGGCGGAGGCGATGTCAGGGACGAGCACGGTAATGTCACCCGCGGGCTTTGTCGCGCAGCCGAGCCGCCAGCCCGCGGCATAGTCCGCGTCGGAGATGTGGCCGGTCTGCACGCCTGTGACCTCGCCGGAAACGAGCTTCACGCGGCACTTGCCGCACGAGCCGTTGCCGTTGCAGGGCGCGTCGATGGCGACATTGGCCGATTTGGCAGCCTCCAGAATGGTGCTGCCGGGCGCGGCGGAGAAATGGATCTCCTGCGCGCCGTTTTCAAATTGGAAGGTGATTTCGTACATGCTGTCTGTATTCCTTTCCGTCAGAAATGTGGAAACCGCCGCCGGCGGAATACGCGGAGTACTTCTCCGCCGCCCCCTGCGTGGTATTCATACTCTATACTATAAACAAATCCAGCCCCGCGGTCAAGCCCTGCGGGAAAGCAAAAACTTTTGTACAGTTTTCAGAATCTGTCAAATAATTGTGCGTCATAGACAAATACGACGCGTTTTGCGGAGCGGAAACTATTGATTCGCCAAAGAAGTGTGGTAAGCTGAACTTGGTAGGAGGGTATGCAGCAAACTGACAGGAGGACGAAAACATGAAAAAATTCATCAACCAGGTCGAGCTTGTAGAGGATCAGATGATCGCGGGCATGGTCAAGGCGTATCCCCAGTATGTACGCAAGCTGGAGTGCGGAAACGTGGTCGTGCGGACAGAGAAGAAGGAGGGGAAAGGTCGCGCTGATCTCCGGCGGCGGCTCCGGCACGAACCGGCGCACGGCGGCTACGTCGGCACGGGCATGCTGGACGCGGCAGTCGCAGGTGCGGTGTTCACCTCTCCCACGCCGGACCCGATCTATGAGGGCATCAAGGCCATCGCCACGGACAAGGGCTGCTCATGGTCATCAAGAACTACACCGGCGACGTGATGAACTTTGAAATGGCCGGTGAAATGGCCCAGATGGACGATATCAAGGTCGCGCAGGTCGTCGTGGACGACGACGTCGCCGTCGACGGCAGTCTCTATACCGTCGGCCGCCGCGGCGTGGCGGGCACGGTGTTCGTCCACAAGATCGCGGGCGCGAAGGCGGAGCAGGGCGCGGAGCTCGAGGAGGTGCAGCGCGTGGCGCAGAAGGTCATCGACAACGTGCGCACCATGGGCGTTGCCATCCGGCCGTGTACGGTCCCGGCGGCGGGCAAGCCCGGCTTTGAACTGGGCGAAGACGAGATGGAGGTCGGCATCGGCATCCACGGCGAGCCCGGCACACACAAGGAAAAGCTCCGCCCGGCCGACGAGATCGTCGATCACATTCTGGGCAAGATCCTCGCCGACATCGACTACACCGGCCGCGAAGTCGCTGTTATGGTCAACTCCTCCGGCGCAACGCCGCTCATGGAGCTGTTCATCATCAACAACCACGTTGCCGACGTGCTGGCCGCGAAGGGTATCAAGGTCTACAAGACCTTTGTGGGCGAATATATGACGTCGCTGGAGATGGAGGGCTTCTCGGTCTCCCTGCTGCGGCTGGATGACGAGCTGAAGCGCTGCTGGACGCGCCCGCGGACACCATCGCGTTCAAGGCATAAACCGAAACGCAAAGGAGAACCCATATGATCGATCAGGAACAGGTATTGGAGATCTTACACGCCATCGGCGAAAAGATCACCGAGGAAAAACTATTTCTCACCGAGCTCGACAACGTCATCGGCGACGGCGACCACGGGATCAATCTGGCCCGCGGCTTCGCCGAGATTGAGAAAGAAGCGCCCGATGATGGAGGGCAAGGACATCGGCACGATGCTCAAGACTGCCGGTATGGCCCTCGTGTCGACGGTCGGCGGCGCTTCCGGGCCGCTCTACGGCACGGCATTCATGCAGGCGGGCAAAGCGCTTGCCGGGAAGACGGAGCTGGACGCGCAGGATCTTCTCACGATCCTGGACGCGTTCGTCGCGGGCGTGCAGCTGCGCGGCAAGTCCGTCGCCGGGGAAAAGACAATGCTCGACGCCATGATTCCCGCGCGTGATGCGGTAAAAGCCGCGCTGGACGCGGGAAAGAGCGCGAAGGATGCGCTGGTGGACGGCGTGGCCGCGGCAGAGCAGGGCGTTGCGTATACCAAGACCATCATCGCCACCAAGGGCCGCGCGAGCTATCTCGGCGAGCGCAGCCTCGGCCATCAGGACCCCGGCGCGACCTCGTTCACCACGATGCTGAAGGTCGTGGCCGCACGTATGTGAGGTGCGGCTATGGTCGGATTTGTGATCGTTTCGCACAGTCAGGACGCTGGCTGACGGCGTCGTTGAGCTGACAAAAATGATGGCTGACGGCGTGCCCATCCGGGCCGCTGGCGGGCTGGACGACGGCAGCTTCGGCACGAGCTATGAAAAAATTGCAAACGCCATCGACGAGATTTATTCAGACGACGGTGTGATCCTCCTCATGGATATGGGGTCCGCCGTCATGACGGCGGAAATGGTGCTCGAGGCCATGCCGGAGCGGAAGCTTATTCTGGCCGACTGCCCGCTGGTCGAGGGCGCAGTCGCTGCAACCGTCAGCGCCATCGCAGGCAGCTCGCTGGAGGAGATTCTGGACGAGCTGCAGGACGTCCGGGAAAGAAGCAGCGTGAAAAACGCTGTCATAACGATGCCCCCATGAGCAGCCTCGCTTTGCGCGGGAGGGGCGGACAGAACAGCGGACTTTCTTTCACAAGGAGTCTCTATATGAAAGAATTTCAATACACCATTCAGGACCCCATGGGCTTCCATGCGCGCCCGCGGGCGCGCTCGTGCGTGCGGCAAAGGCATATGCCAGCAAAGTTACGATCTCCTGCGGGGAAAAGTCCGCGCAGCTGACGCGGCTGATGGCTGTGATGGGGCTTGGCATCAAGCAGGGGCAGACCGTCACCGTCACCATCGACGGCCCGGACGAGGACCGGGCGCTTGGAAGACCTGCAGGCGCAGTTCCGCGCGAACGCTTGAGGTGGGCCCATGCAGCAGCTGAAGGGCGTATCCATCTCGCAGGGCCTTGCCGTGGGCAAGATCGTCGTGCTGACGTCCGCCGCCGCGCCGGAGGCGCAGGCCGGGACGCCGGAGGAGGAGCTGGCGCGTTTCCAGCGCGCGCAGCAGCAGGCGGTCCGGGATCTCGGCGCACTCTATGAAAAGGCCAGGGCGGAGCTCGGAGAGGCGGAGGCGGAGATCTTCTCCGTCCACCAGCTGATGGCCGAGGACGAGGACTTTACGGACCTCATCGCCGCCGCGATCGCGGGCGGTGCGGAGGCCTCCGAGGCCGTCCGGCAGGCGGGAGAGCAGTGCGCAGCCATGTTTTCCGGCATGGACGACGATTATATGCGCGAACGCGCCGCCGATGTACGGGACGTCGCCGCGCGCATCTGCCGCATCCTGCGCGGCGAAGCGGAGACGACGCTGACCGGCCCCTGCCTCATCGCCGCCGAGGAGCTCACGCCCAGTCAAACTGTGCAGTTTCCGCGCGGATTTGTGCGCGGGTTGCTGACTGCGCGCGGCGCAGCCAACTCGCATACGGGCATTCTGGCGCGGACACTTGGCGTCCCGGCGGTGTCGCAGCTGCCGGTGGACGCGCAGCTGCAGGGGCGGACGGCAATTTTGAACGGGGACGAGGGCACACTGATCCTCGACCCGGATGAAGATCAGCTTCGTGCGGCGGAGGCCGGGATCCGCGCGCGGCAGGCACAGCGCGAGGCGCTGCAGCAGCTGGCGAAGCTCCCGAGCGTCACGAAGGACGGCCACGCCATCCGCCTGTACGCGAATCTCGCCGGGACAGACGATTTGCCGCTGCTGCAGGAGAGCGGCGCGGAGGGCGTAGGTCTGCTCAGAAGCGAGTTCCTCTGTATCTGGGCCGCAGCACTATCCGACTGAGGACGAGCTGTTTGAAAGCTACAAAACAATCGTGCAGGCCATGGATGGCCGGGAAATTATCATCCGCACGCTGGACATCGGCGCGGACAAGCAGGCCGACTATTTTGACCTCCCGCCGGAGGACAATCCGGCGCTCGGCCTGCGCGCCATCCGCCTGTGCCTGACGCGTCCGGCGCTGCTGCAGACGCAGCTGTGCGCCATCCTGCGCGCGTCGCGCTACGGGAACGTCGGGGTCATGTTCCCGATGGTGACAGGCCCGGATGAACTGCACCGGCTGAAGCAGGCGCTGGCGGACGCGGAGGACGTACTCATTGCACGCGGGGAGCGCTTCGGCCCGTACCGCATCGGCGTAATGATCGAGACGCCTGCGGCCGTGTTTATGAGCGGCGAACTTGCAGGCGAGGTCGATTTTTTCTCCATTGGCACGAACGATCTGACGCAGTACCTGCTGGCCATGGACCGGCAGAACCCGAATCTGGCCCCATTCTGCGACCCGCATCACCCGGCCATTCTGCGCGCGATCCGTCATACTGTCGAATGCGCGCATCAGGCGAGGTGCAGCGTCGGGATCTGCGGCGAACTTGCCGCGGATGAAGACCTGACCGAAGCGTTTTTGCGCATGGGTGTGGACGAACTCTCCGTCGCGCCGGCCCGCATTCTTCCGCTGCGGCAGAAAATCCGCAGTTTGACACTCGGATGAGTTTGCCCGCAGAAAAACGCCCCACTGCTCAAATGGCAGTGGGGCGGATTTATGCACAGCGTACAGCGATCAGATCGTCGGCTGGTTGGCAGCCTCAATGATCTTGACGAACTTCTCGGGGACGAGGGAAGCGCCGCCGATGAGGCCGCCGTCGATATCGGGCTGGGCCAGCAGGTCATAGGCGTTCTTTTCGTTCATGGAGCCGCCGTAGAGGATGGAAATCGCACGGGCGACCTTTGCGCCGTAAAGCTTGCGGATGACCGCACGGATGTGCTAACAGACCTCTTCGGCCTGCTCCGGCGTTGCGGTCTTGCCAGTGCCGATGGCCCAGATGGGCTCGTAGGCGATGATCATCTTGCGGATCTTGTCCTCGCCGATGGAGGCAAGGCCGGTCTTGATCTGCATGGTGATCCATTCGGCGGTGATGCCCGTCTCGCGCTGCTCGAGGCTTTCGCCGACGCACATGATGGGGGTCAGGCCGTTTTCGAGGGCTGCAAGAACCTTCGCGTTGACATCCACATTCGTCTCGCCCATGGCGCGGCGCTCGGAATGGCCGAGGATGACGTACTTGCAGCCGGCGTCGAGCAGCATGTTGGCCGCGATCTCGCCGGTGTAAGCGCCGGAAGCGTTGGCGTTGCAGTTTTCAGCGCCGATGCCGATACGCGTTTCCCGCATGGCACGCACAGCTGCGGAAATGCAGACGGCGGGCACGCACAGCGCCACATCGCACCAGCGACCCTTGGCATGATGGACTTGAACTCGGTCATGAAGGCCTTCGTCTCGGTCGGGGTCTTGTTCATCTTCCAGTTGCCGGCGATGACAGTCTTGCGGTATTTTCTGTTCATGATGTGAAGTCTCCTATATCTAAATAAATCAAAATTACAGTTTGTCTGTTCCGTCTTGTAGGGGCCGACGATTCTGTCGGCCTGGAGAAGGGCTTGTTCGCCTCAAAGCCTCCTCTTGTCATGCCCGCATGATAAAGGGGGGAGGTGGCATTTGCAAAAGCAAATGCCGGAGGGGATTTGTTTCAAGTTTCAGAGGGTTTCCGAGGCTGGCGTAGGGGCGGACGCCTCTGTCCGCCCGATGAGCAGCCGCGAATTCTTGCAGTACTCTGTAGGGGCCGATGCCCTCATCGGCCCGCCGGGAAGTTACGAATTCGCCGCAGATTACCGTAAAAACGGTGCAATCTGCCGGGTCGATGCGACGCCCGCAGGCTAGTTTCGAGGCGCAACCGCGCATCGCGCGGCTCTTAGCGCCGAAGATGGGCATCGACCCCTACAGGCAAGTGGGGGAAGTGCATACGGATTCGCCCTGGATTTCCGAAAAAAGCACTGTATCCAGCGGGCGGACAGAGTCGTCCGCCCCTACATCCTTCGTTACGACGAGAGATTTTCGTGCAGGGCAAGGCGGGCGCAGGCGTACATACTGTACGTCAAGTCCGGCCTACGCGGCCATGCGCGGAAAGATCCGGCGGCGTATTTCAGGGCTTTATTTGTCCTGCAGGCAGGCGATGCCGGGCAGTTCCAGACCCTCAAGGAATTCGAGGGATGCGCCGCCGCCGGTGGAGATGTGGGTGATCTTGTCAGCAAAGCCAAGCTGCTCGCAGGCAGCTGCGGAGTCGCCGCCGCCGACGATGGTCACAGCGTCGGAATCGGCCAGCGCCTGCGCAACGGCGATCGTGCCCTTGGCAAGCGTCGGGTTCTCGAATACGCCCATCGGTCCGTTCCAAACGACGGTCTTTGCGTTCTTGACAGCGTCGGCAAACAGCGCGCGGGTCTTCTCGCCAATGTCCAGACCTTCCTTGTCGGCCGGGATGGCAGTCAATCGACCGTCTCAACTTCGACAGGCGCATCGATGGGGTTCGGGAAATCGGCCGCAACGACAGTGTCGATCGGGAGCAGGAGCTTGACGCCCTTTTCCTCGGCCTTTTTCATCATGTCCTTGCAGTAGTCGACCTTCTCGGCGTCGAACAGGGACTTGCCGATGCCGTAGCCCTTGGCCGCGACAAAGTATAGGCCATGCCGCCGCCGATGATGAGCGTGTCGACCTTCTCGAGAAGGTTATTGATCACGTTCAGCTTGTCGGAAACCTTTGCGCCGCCGAGAATGGCGACGAACGGACGCTCCGGATCGGCCAGCGCCTTGCCCATGATGGAGACTTCCTTCTCCACGAGGTAGCCGCAGACAGCGGGCAGATAATCGGCGACGCCTGCGGTGGAGGCGTGGGCGCGATGGGCCGTGCCGAACGCATCGTTGACGAAGATATCGGCCAGGGACGCGAGCTTCTTGGAAAGTTCGGGATCGTTCTTCGTCTCACCCTTTTCAAAGCGGGTGTTCTCGAGCAGCATGACTTCGCCGTCCTTCAGAGAAGCGGCCAGCGACTGCGCGCTTTCGCCCACAACATCCTTGCCGCCATCTTGACCGGCTGGCCCAGAAGTTCGGACAGGCGCGCGGCGACGACCTTGAGGCTCAGCTCCGGCTTGACGGACCGCCCTTCGGCTTGCCCATGATGGGAGCAGAGGATGACGCGGGCCCCGTGCTTGACGAGATACTGGATGGTCGGCAGCGCGGCGACGATGCGCTTGTCGCTCGTGATCTTCCCGTCCTTGGTGGGGACGTTAAAGTCGCAGCGGCAAAGCACGCGCTTGCCCGCGACGTCGATATCTTCAACAGACTTTTTTGTTGTAGTTCATAGATGTTCCTCCTTATTTGATGGCGGGGGCAGCCCGCTTGTTTACCGTTCCAGTTCCAGTCGGCCATTTTTCCTTCGGTCTTCAGGTGTGGGAATTGCTGCTGCCGCAGCGCTTCAAACACGCCGATGGCAGCGGAATTGCTGAGATTGAGGCTCCGCGCCTCCGCGCGGATGGGGATGCGGACACAGCTGTCATAGTGCGCGGCGAGAAGAAGTCCTCCGGCAGACCTCTGGTCTCCTTTGCCGAAGAACAGATAGGTCCCGTCGGGGTAATCGGCCTCGTCGTAGCGGCGGGGCGCCTTGGTGGAAAAACAGGCGCAGGCAGGATGGATGTTCTTTGCAAAGAAATCGTCCAGATCTCATACACCCGAACGTCCACCAGATGCCAGTAGTCGAGCCCGGCCCGCTTGACCGCCTTGTCGGAAATGTCAAAGCCCAGGGGCTTCACGAGATGCAGGACGCTGCCGGTCGCGGCGCAGGTGCGCGCGATATTTCCGGTGTTGGCCGGGATCTCGGGTTCAACCAATACAACATGCAGCATGTGAAAAACTCCTTGCCCGCCGTTTCCCGGCAAGCAAGCATATTCTATGACAGAACGTCACAGATTTCAACTGTTTTTCAGAAAAAAATCAAGATTTTCGTGAAAAAAAATTTTCCCTTTGCGGCGCTCCATTTTTGGTGATTCTTACACGCCTTTGCCGCCAGTCGATCGCGCGCGCCGTTTTTCGGAAAGGAAGGCGTTGATCTGCGAAAACGGGCGGCTGCCGAAAAAACCGCGGTACGCGCTCCAGCGGACTCGGGTGCGGCGCCTGCAGCACGAGGCGCGGATGCGGACTGCAGCGGCGAGGGGCCTTTTTTCTGCGCCTGCGCGCCCCAGAGAACGAATGCAACGGGCTGCGGCAGCCAGCGCAGCGCGCAACGGCGGCGTCGGTGAACGTCTGCCAGCCGAACGCCTGATGGCTGGCCGCCTTGCCCGCCTCCACGCTCAGGCTGCTGTTGAGCAGAAACACGCCCCTGCCGCGCCCAGGCACTCAGATCGCCGCCTTTCCGGCGGCGTGATACCAGTCGCCTGCAGCTCCGATCAGGATATTCCGCAGCGACGGCGGCAGCTTCACGCCCCTCGCGCACGGAAAACGCCAACCCATGCGCCTGACCGGGCTCGTGATACGGGTCCTGCCGCCAGGCGTCCAACTTTTCCAGTTCCATAATCCATCCCCCACCAGTTTTCCCCAACTTTTACCACACAATTCATTGGAATACAAGACCCTTTCTCCGCATAGCCTCGAGCGGAGGTGATTTTTTTGCAGATCCATGTGGTCTCATCCGGGCGAGACGCTGTTTTCCATCGCGCGGCAATACGACGTCCCGGCGGGCATCCTTGCGCGGTACAATGGGCTGGCCGAGCCATACCGGCTGGCCGTCGGACAGAGCCCTTCTGATCCTGCGCCCGACGAGTCTTGTGACTGTGCGCGCGGGCGACACCTCTCGTCCCTTGCGCGGCAGAGCGGGCAGTCCGTCCGCAGCCTGCTGCGGCTGAACCCGAATCTGACGCGGCAGACCGCGATCTATTCGGGCCAGATCGTCGTGACCGCGATTGAAGATGCACCGGAACACACGGCAGCGGCCTTCGGCTATGCGTATCCTTATGTATCGCCATCGGTTTTGGCAGGCATCCTGCCGTATGCGGGCGGGTTGGCCCCCGTTTACATATGGGTTTACGGAAGATGGAACGCTGGTTCCCCTGACGATAGCGCGCGCTGCTGACCCAGGCGGCGGAGATCGGAACGGCGGGCGTGATGCATCTGTCCACTGACGGAGCGCGGGGCATTCTCCGCCGAGCGGGGCGGCGCTGCTGGAAAGCGAGGCAGCGCAGGAAACCTTGATCGCAAACGTGGTCACGAATATGGCCGCCCGCGGCTATCGAGCGTGGACGTCGATTTTGAGTATCTCGGCGCGCCTCTTGCGGCGGCGTATGCCGCGCCGCGCGGCGGTCAACGCCAGGGCTGGCCGCCATGCTCGCGGCGCTGGCCCCTGAAGACGTCACGCGAGCAGGCCGGAACGCGGGCCACGACTATGCCGCCGTGGCCGCGAATACCGATGCTGTACTCCTGATGACGTATGAATGGGGCTACACCTACGGCCCGCCGATGGCGGTGGCGCCGCTGCCATCGGTACGGCGGGTCGTCGAATTCGCGCTGACCGAGATGCCGCCGGAGAAGATCTTCCTCGGCTTTCCGAACTACGCCTACGACTGGACGCTCCCCTATGCGCCGGGGACGACGCGCGCACAGTCGATCGGGAACGAGGCCGCCGTGCAGCTGGCGGTGAACGTCGGCGCAGAGATCCGCTTCGATGAGCAGGCCGAGACGCCGTGGTTCGCGTATACGGACGGCGAAAGCCGGGCGCACGAGGTCTGGTTCGAGGATGCGCGGAGCAGTCTTGCAAAATACCGGCTTGTGACGGAATACGGCCTGCGGGGGATCGGCTACTGGAACTTTATGCGGCCGTTCACGGCGGGCTTCGCGCTGCTGAACGCCGTCTTACGGCTGGAGCCATAAAGCGCGGCAAGGGCATTGCAATTTGCGATTTGGCTGATATAATATAGTGTCAAGTTATCAAAATTCGGAGGAAACTGCCTTGGAACGCAAAACAGTCGTGATCGCGCAGAGCGATCTGGAGCGGCAGAAAGCTGTCTGCGAACAAATTCAGGGAATACTGGCTGGCACAGGGGACGCACCCCGCTCGCCTTTGTCGATACCTACGGCTGCCAGCAGAACGAGGCCGATTCCGAGCGCATCCGCGGAATGCTGCGGGCGTGCGGATACCGCATGACCGACAGCGAGGAGGGCGCGGACTGTATCGTCATCAACACCTGCGCCATCCGCGAGCACGCCGAGACGCGCGTCTACGGCAACGTGGGTGCGCTGGTCCATACGAAAAAACCGCCATCCGGCGCAGAAAATCTTTCTCTGCGGCTGCATGATGGGCCAGCCTGCCGTGGCTGACAGCATCAAGCAGAGCTATCGCCACGTGGACGGCGTCTTTAACCCCACCAGCTCTGGCGGTTCCCGGAGCTGCTGCAATATGTTCTCGCGCACAACAAAGCGCATTTTTGCAACCGACGATTCGGCGGGCAATATTGCCGAAGGCTCCCGGTCGTGCGCACATCCGACCTCAAGGCGTGGGTGTCGATCATGTACGGCTGCAACAATTTCTGCTCCTACTGCATCGTGCCCTACGTGCGGGGCCGCGAACGGTCGCGCCGGCCGGATGAAATTCTGGAAGAGGTGCGCGCACTGGTCGCCGCGGGCTACAAGGACATCACGCTGCTGGGCCAGAACGTGAACTCCTACGGTAAAGGATCTCGACTGCGGCGTCGATTTTGCCGATCTGCTGGCCGAAGATCGCGCAGCTGCCGGGCCAGTTCTGGCTCCGCTTCATGACAAGTCACCCGAAAGGACGCGAAGCCACAAGCTGTTTGACACGATCGCGAAGTATCCGAAAATCGCCAAGCAGTTCCATCTCCCGTTCCAGTCCGGCAACGACCGGGTGCTCAAAGGCGATGAACCGGCACTTACGACCGGCGCAGTATCTCGAGCTTGTTCACTATGGGCGGCACTGATGCCCGATCTCGTCCTGACGAAGCGACGTGATTGTCGGCTTCCCCGGGGAGACAGAGGAAGAATTTGAGGACACGATCAAGCTGATCGAGCATGTGCGCTATGACGCGCTGTTTACGTTCATCTTCTCCCCGCGCGGCGGAACACCGGCTGCGAAGATGGAAGACCCCACGCCGAAAGAGGAAAAGAGCCGCCGCTTCGACCGGCTCTGCGAGGTGCAGAACCGCATTTCGCTCGAAATTCACCAGAACTACATCGGCAAGACGATGCTCGTCCTCGTGGACGGGAGGGACGGCGACCAGCTGACGGCCCGGACCGAGGGCGGGCGGCTCGTGCGCATGCAACGGCGATGACGCGCTGATCGGCCAGTTCGTCCACGCGAAGATCACGGGCTGCACGACGTGGAGCCTGGTCGGCGAGCTGGCCGAATGACTGAACGATAGGCAGAAAAGGAAGGGATCTCTTATGGCAGAACTGACGCCCATGATGCAGCAATACCGCACCGTCAAGGAGCAGAACCCCGACTGCATTCTCTTTTTCCGTCTCGGGGATTTCTATGAGATGTTCGAAGAGGACGCGCGCGTCGCGTCCCGCGAGCTCGATCTCACGCTCACCACGCGCGACCACGCGAAGGGCAAGGCCGCCGAGGAAAAGACGCCGATGTGCGGCGTGCCGTATCACTCGTCGGAGAGCTATATCGCGCGGCTCGTCGCGAAGGGATATAAGGTGGCCATCTGCGAGCAGATGGAAGACCCGGCGCTGGCCAAGGGGCTGGTGAAGCGGGACGTCATCCGGATCGTGACGCCGGGGTCCGTCACGGAGAGCTCGATGCTGACGGAGTCGCAGAACAACTATTATGCGTGTCTCTTCACCGAGGACGGCGTGTGCGGCCTCGCGTTCTGCGACGTGTCGACCGGCGCGTTCCACGTCACGCAGACGAGCGGCGAAGACTGGGCCGAATCCGCCTGCAACGAACTCCGGGAGCTTTCTGCCCGCCGAGGCTCTGCTCGGCGGCGGCCACGAAACGAGCCCGTCAATGCGGTGCTCCGCCAGCGGCTCGGCGCTGCGTCAACCGCGGCACCGATGCGCAGTTTGACCTTGCGCGCTGCGCGGCTGCGCGGTTGACGCGCAGTTCGGCGCGCAGGAATCGCTGGAGCCGATGCCCTGTGCCATCCGCGCGGCGGGCGCACTCCTCGCGACGCTGAAAAATTTACAGAAAAATGACCTGCCGCATCCGGCAGCTCGATCTCTACATGGCGGGGCGCTTCATGGGGCTCGATCTCGCTCGGCCCGGCGCAATCTCGAGCTGACGCAGACGATGCGCTCGAAGGAAAAGCGCGGGAGCCTGCTCTGGGTCCTCGACCAGACGCGGACGGCAATGGGCGGCCGGCTGCTGCGCAGCTGGATGGAGCGTCCCCTGCTCTCCCCCGCGCAGATCCCGAAAGCGGCTTTCTGCCGTGGAAGAGCTGACGCGCAAAGACCATCGAGCGCGAAGAGCTTGCGCTGAGCCTGCGGACGTCACGGACTTTGAGCGGGCGATGACGCGGATCGCAACGGGTGCGTGCTCGTGCCGCGACCTGGCGTCGCTGGCGCAGGGCGCGCAGGCGCTGCCGGAAATTCGGAAACTGCTCGGCGGGATGGACAGCTCGCTGCTGGCGGTGCTGCATGAGCAGCTCGACCCGCTCGAGGATCTCACCGAGCGCATTTCCGCCACCATCGTGGACGAGCCGCCGCTGCTCGTGCGCGAAGGGCGGCATGATCCGCGCGGGCGCGAACGAGGAGGTCGACCGGCTGCGCGCCGTGCAGTCCGGCGGGAAAGGACATGCTCGCGAAGAATCGAGGCCGACGAGAAGGAGAAGACCGGCATCCGCAACCTCCGCGTCGGCTATAATCGTGTGTTCGGCTATTACATCGAGGTGGCGAAGGGCCAGGTCGACCTGGTGCCCGACACCTACATCCGCAAACAGACGCTCTCCACCGGCGAACGGTACATCACCGAAGAGCTGAAGGAATTGGAAAATACGATTTTAACCGCAAAAGACCGGCTGGCTGCGCTGGAATACGACCTGTTCTGCGAGCTGCGGAACTTCGTCGCGTCACAGGCACAGCGCGTCCAGCAGACGGCGCAGGCCGTCGCGGCGGTCGACGTGCTCTGCCGCTGGCCTCCGTCGCCGTGAATAATCACTACTGCAAGCCGGAAATTGATCTTTCCGGCGAGGTGCAGATCACGGCCGGGCGACACCCGGTCGTGGAGCAGGTATTGAAGGATTCTCTCTTCGTGCCGAACGACACGAACCTCAGTCCCGGAGGGCGGCCGCGTCGCGATCATCACCGGCCCGAACATGGCCGGCAAATCGACCTACATGCGCCAGGTCGCGCTGATCGTGCTGATGGCCCAGATGGGCAGCTTCGTCCCCGCGAGCGCGGCGCGCATCGGCATCGTGGACAAGCTGTTCACGCGCATCGGCGCGTCGGACGATCTGGCGTCCGGCCAGTCGACGTTCATGGTCGAGATGAACGAGGTCGCCGACATTCTGAAAAATGCAACGCCGAATTCCCTGCTCATTCTGGACGAAATTGGCCGCGGTACCTCGACGTTCGACGGGATGGCCATTGCGCGCGCGGTGCTCGAATACTGCGCCGACCGGAAAAAAGCTCGGCGCGAAAACGCTCTTCGCAACGCACTATCACGAGCTGACCGACATCGAGCAGGAGCTGCCGGGCGTGAAGAACTTCAACATCGCGGTGAAAAAGCGCAAGGACGAGATGATCTTCCTCCGCAAGATCGTCCCCGGCGCGGCAGACGACAGCTACGGCGTCGAGGTCGCAAAGATGGCGGGCCTGCCGGAGCGGGTAATCGTGCGGGCGCGGGCGCTTCTGAAGGAATTGGAGAGCGGCGCGCCGCAGCGCGCGTCCGGGCCGAACGGCCCGGCGGACGATCAGGTCTCGATGCTCGACCTGCACACAGACGCGCTGCGCGAGGCGCTCGAGCGCGTGAACGTGGAGACGCTGACGCCGATCGAGGCAATGAACGTGCTCTATCAGCTCAAGCAAATGTTGTAAGGAGCGTTCCATGGCGAAAAAACCTTCTCGGCTATGGGCTCAGCCGCGCGGCGACAATCGCGGGCTGGTGCTATCTGCCGTTTTACCTGTTTCTGCTGAGTTATCTGATTCAATATGCCGCGGCGCTGCTCGGCCTGCACCCGAGCATTCTGACGGTCAATCTGATCTACTTCGCGGTCAATCTGGCCGTGGTGCTGATCATCTTCCCACGATTTCCTGCGGCAGCGGTTTCTTCGGGCCGGGCTTCTGGAATTTCGTGCAGGCCATCATCCTCGGCTTCGTGCTCTACTATGCCGCAACGTGGGCCGTGCGCTTCGCACTGGACAAGCTCGCGCCGGGGTATACCATCTATAATAATGAGACGGTGGGCGAGCTGGTGCTGGCCGACCGGCGGGCCATGTCGTTCGTGACGATCATTCTGGCCCCGATCATTGAGGAGACGCTCGTCCGCGGGCTGGTCTTCGGCTCCCTGCACCGCACGTCGCGGTGGCTGGCGTACATCGTCTCCTGTTTCCTGTTCGTTTTCATGCACAACTGGCAGTATTTCGCGCTGTACCCTGCGGGATCGGTGCTGCTGAGCTGTGTGCCGTATATTCCCGCCGCCGTGTCGCGCTGGGATGGGTGTATGAAAAATCGTCCACGATCTGGGCGCCCATCACGCTGCACGCGCTGATCAACGCCATGTCGGTCGGGGTCCTGACGCTTTCCTGAAAGGAGGACGTACCATGCCGCATATCATACAGCTGGATCGGCACGTGGCCGATCTGATCGCCGCGGGCGAGGTCGTCGAGCGGCCCGCGTCCGCCGTGAAGGAAGCTGGTGGAAAAACGCTGTGGACGCCGGGGCGACGCAGATCACCGTGGAGGTGCAGTCCAAACGGCGGGATGACGTTCCTGCGTGTGACCGACAACGGCTGCGGCATCGCGCCGGAGGACGCGCCGACCGCGTTCCTGCGCCACGCGACCAGCAAGATCCGGACCAAAGAGGATCTGCGGCCATCGGGACGCTCGGCTTCCGGGGCGAGGCCCTCGCGGCCATCTCGTCCGTCAGCCGCATCGACCTGCTGACGAAAACAGCGGAGGCCGAGGCGTGAGCCTGCACCTCGAGGGGGCGGCGTCGTCACGTCGCAGCAGCCCGCGGGCTGCCCGCAGGGCACGACCATCCTTGTGCGCGACCTCTTTTTCAACACGCCCGCGCGGATGAAATTCATGAAATCCGACTCTGCCGAGTCCTCGGCCATCGCGGCCGTGGTGCAGCAGCAGGCGCTGGCGCACCCGGAAATTTCGTTCCGCCTCATCCGCGACGGCGAAACGCAGCTCCAGACCAGTGGCGACGGCGAACGGCTCGCCGCGATCTATACGGTGTTCGGCCGGGAACTGGCGAAGAATATGCTGGCCGTGAACGGCACGTGGAAAAGTTCCATGTGACAGGCTACATCACAAAACCGACCGCCACACGCGGCAACCGCGCGCTGCAATATTTCTTCCTGAACGGCTGGAAAGAGGCGCGTACTGAACAGATGATGACCGGCCGCTTCCGGCCTGCGTGCTGGAGCTGCAAATGCCGCTCGGCCGTGGACGTGAACGTCCACCCGGCGAAGACAGAGGTCAAGGTTCTGAACGAACGCGCCGTGTTCGACGCGGTACACTTTGCGCGCTTCGACGCTTTCCAATGCGTCCGGGCGCGTCGCGATGCAGATGCCGAAGTCCCTGCCCCGGATGCACAGCCCGCCGCGCCGCAGCAGACGGCGAGACCGGCTGGAGCGGCCCGCGGCAAGACCGCCGGCGGTGAACCCGAATTTCTATCAGACGATGCAGGCGGGCGAATACCGGCGGCAGGCCGGTGCGCAGCCGCGCACCGGCCTGGCCTCACAGGTGCAGTATCCGACGGACGCCAAAGCCGGTCGAACCGGCGATGCCTCCCGTTGAGAAAGCCCCCTCCCCCGTCGCGCCGCCGCAGCCGGACAGGTCGTCGCACCGGTGAAGCCCGCCGCAAAGGCCG
>VOFC01005453.1_pt1 | contig 47771 bp, 70 predicted proteins | sample 5384161 | NCBI WGS metagenome assembly VOFC01 (sample SAMN12384722, study PRJNA508395) | human gut metagenome | isolation source: healthy gut B | host: Homo sapiens | reverse complement strand
TTTGTACTTCGTTCAGTTACGGCGTATTTGCTTATTCTGTTTTTCTATAAGTGTCTCTTCCTGATCTTGTTCTGCTTCTTTCATACTGTCCTCTGCACCCGGACACCTCGTTGCGCTGACAGCGGGCATCCCGCACTCATCCGCTGCTCTGCTTCTCATCCATGCTGTCATTTTTTTGTGCCGCCGCAGATTCCCTGTAACAGCGCCATCCGCGTCTGCCGTCACCTCCCGCCACAGCACCTTCCGGCATATCTGCGGTCACTTCTGCCATCTCCGCCTCTTCTGCGGCATTCTCTCTGCCTGCGCCGCTGCAAAATTTTCCGCCGGTGCCCTTTCTGCGCCTGCGCTGTATGCTGACTGCGGTGCCGCCGCGTCATTGCTTACCACGGTGTCTGTCGCCATTTTGGAGCTGTACATTGTCACAAACACAGCCCCCATGGCCCACGAAGCAAAGACAGGCTGCCGCAATGCGGGACACATAGTATAGAAAATCTGCGTATTTTTCCCATTTGCTTTCCGCTTTTTCCACACCTTCATTCTGTTCACTCCCGATGCAGTAATTCCTCCTCCACCACCGGACAGGGCACGGAACAATCTTTTCTTCTTTTTTCTCTGTTTTGCTCGCTCATCTTCTCTTCCTCTTACAAGACAATCCCCTGCTGCTCAGATATTTCTGTAGCTTTTTTCTCGTGCGGAACAGCGATGTCTTCACCGTATTCAGATTCATTCCATAACGCTCTGCGATCTGGACATACCCTCCACGAACCAGTACCTTCGTAAAAAATACATTACATTCCTGTTCCGAAAGTGTATGCAGGAACGCATTGATGCTCCGCTCTAACTCCGCTGCTTCCACAATACTTTCCGTATCGTGAGCTGCGGGAATGCATTCCGCCAGTTCATCCAGTGCCATATCCATCGTGCCGTTTCCCCGCTTCTGTGCATGACGCCCCTTCCATCTATCAAACGACAGGTTCCGGGTAATAGTTCCCAGAAACAGCTCCAGACGATTCGGTTTTTTCGGTGGAATCGCATTCCAAGCCCGCATCCAGGTATCGTTTAAGCACTCCTCCGTGTCTTCCCTGTCATGTAAAAATATGGTAAGCGATGCTGTAACAGTATTTTCCATAGGATTTCTGAATGTCTCTGTAATAGCGCGCTCGTCCCGCGCCCAGTAGAGATCCAGTATGGCTGTATCTTCCACAGGTCTCTCCTTTCAGAAAAGGCACTGCCGCAAATATCTGCAGCAGTGCCCCCATTCATTCTTCATTTCCCCGTCCCATCTTATCTAGATCTGGAACTTCTTTGCATTCGCATTGAGCTCGTCTGCGATCACATTCAGCTGTACGGTGGCCTTCCGGCAATCCTCCACGATCTCTGACAGCTGATCCATCGTCGCCGCCGTCTCCTCGGTGCTGGCTGCATTATTCTGGGAGATCTCGGTCAGACTGTCGATCTTGTCCGCTACATCTGTCCGGTATGCTTCGATATGATCCAGCTCTTCGGAGATCACGTTAATCTCACCGACGACATTCTGAACCTCCTGATTCAGGGTGTCGAATACCTCCAGTGTATTGCCCAGCTTCTCGTTCTGCTGATGGATCTCACCTACCACACCGTTCATGATCTGAACGCTCTGGTTGGAATTGCTGATCAGGTTCTCCACGATGCTGCGGATCTTGTCTGCGGATTCCCTGGACTGGTCTGCCAGACCACGGATCTCTTCCGCTACGACTGCGAAGCCTCTGCCCATCTCACCGGCTCTCGCTGCCTCAATACTGGCATTTAATGACAGCAGGTTGGTCTGGTTCGCAATACCTGCGATGATATCGGTAGCTGCCTGAATCGCCTGTGCGGACTCGTTGGTGATATTGGTCTGCTCCTGCACCTGATCCACCGACTGCTGTGTATGAGAGCTGATCTCCAACAGTTCCTTCAGGGTGCTGTCCACGGTAGCATTGCTCTCCTTCATGTTGGCAGCGCTGCTACTCAGTACGTTCACACTGTCTGCTGTGCGGTTCAGCGCATTGCTCATATCGTTCATGCTCTCGCTGACCTTCTGGGTGTCTGCCGCCGGGGAGAAGTTTACCACAACGGAATGCACCGCTCTGGCAATCTTGCCGACTTCATCGGTTCTGTTTACCAGCTTCGTGGAGATATCAAAATTCAGCCTGCCTTCAGCCACCTGATCCAGATTGCTGACCACACCAAGCAGTGCTCTGGAAATCAGACGTACGACTAAAATCGTACTGCTACAGAAGATCAGTGCCAGCACATACATAAAGATCGTATTGGATCTCACAATGCCGGAATACAGTTCTTTCACGTGCTCCACCGGGATCGCCACTGCCAGAGCCCCGCTGTCTTGCCGTCGGTTCCGGTAATCGGTGTCAGATATGCATAATATCTGGTATCCCCCAGCTTCAGGAAGTGTCAAAATATTCCGATCCTGACAGTACTTTGGATGCCACAGAATCACTCAGTACGATGCCGGAATAGTCAAAGCTTGCTGCTGCCGCTTCCTTGTCCCAGAACAGTACCACATCTACGTTGGTATTGCTCGTGAAATTCTGGAAAAAGCTCTGATTCTCTGTAAAATTGATCTCGCCCTTGCAAGACTGCCGTTCTCATAACGGAAGCCCTCCCCAGAAGCGCTGTCCAGATTCAGCTGCATCGCATATTCCGTAGCAGCCAGCTCTTCCTTCACAAGCGTTTCCGCGGTGTTGTTGCCGACTGCCTTCAATGCCAGCATCGCAAAAAATATGATGACCAGCATCGGCATCAGTACCATCGCGAGGATCTTGACGATCAGATTTGCTCCCTTTTTCCCCTTTGAGATCTTTCATGTTGTCCAGTGAGACAGTTTCCCCTTCTGTCTGTTCCTTTTTTTACCGCTTCTGCCATAGATAAAATAACCTCCTTTGTACCCTTATGACCTTTGTATATTCTTTCTAAAATGGACTGCCGGGAACAGCCCCTGACAGCTTAATAGATAAAAAAGATTATAACGCACTCCGGTTGAAAAAAGCTATTCTTTTTGTGCTTTTCCCTCCTGAATGAGGTCTTTGATCACCTCTCCACCGATGATCAGCCCCGCCACGGAAGGGACAAAGGAAATACTGCCCGGAATTGCTCTCCGGTCGGTGCATTTATGGACGGTGCCGGGAGGACAGACGCAGCCCGTCCGGCAGCTGGTTTCCATAGTTTCGAGAGGCTTCAGGAAGCTTCGGTAGAGTAGACAACCTTCAGTTTTTTCACACCGCGCTTTTTGAGTTCTCTGCGCATGACCTTCGCCAAAGGGCACATGGTAGTCTTGTAGATGTCCGCCACATGGAACTGCGTGGGGTCTAATTTGTTGCCGGCTCCCATACAGCTGATAACGGGAACTCCCGCCTCCTTCGCCCGCATGATGATCTCCAGCTTGGCAGTCACGGTATCCACCGCATCCACGACATAATCATACTCGGTAAAAATCAAACTGGTCTGCCGTCTCCGGGAGATAAAAACATTTGTGTACTGTACCACCTGTGCCTCAGGATTGATCAGATGAATCCGCTCCTCCATGACATCTACCTTTGTATTTGCCGATGGTCTTCCTGGTAGCGATGATCTGACGGTTAATATTCGTCAGACAGACCTTATCGTCATCGATCAGATCAAAGGCTCCTACACCACTGCGGGCCAGAGCCTCCACCACATAACCGCCGACACCGCCGATGCCGAAGACGGCGACACGGGCGTGGTAAAGACGCCATGGCATCTTTGCCGAGGAGTAATTCGGTTCTGGAAAAATTCGTTTAACATAGATGTAGATTCCTTTTCTTATAACTATATTTAACTATATTGCACGCAGCGCTGTCCCCCTTTTCATCCAGCACAGCAAACACCGCACGGTCAGGGGAACCGGATCGTGAAAATTCCAAGTATAAAAAACATGGAACTTAAAGGTTCCCATGCCTTAGCATTTTTATTGTTCCTACTAGTATACTGGGAATACTCTCGTAGAGTATACCACATCTTTACAGATTGTCATAGAGTCCCTGAATAAAATTTTTCACCTGGAGGTTGTTCTCAGGCGTGGTATCTTCGAGGGTAGCATGGATGTAGAGGTTTGCGCTCCTTCATAAACTTAAGTACAGAAGTATAGTCCATCTGTCCGAGACCGCAGCCTACAGAATTAAGCTTCCCGTCCTCGGGAATAAAGTCTTTCAGATGTACCATAGCCACATCGGGTTCACTCAGCAGATCGATTGCTTCATCCACGATTGCCACCTGATCTTTGTAGTTGCAGTAGTCGAGAAGATTGACAGGATCGAGAATGATCTGAAGGTTGGGAGAATTGATCTCATCGAGTACTCTTCTGGCTCTGGCGGGGTTGTAGACAATATGCTTCCATACCGGTTCGATGGCCATGACAACGCCCATCTGCTCCGCGTATTTTACTACCGGGCGGAGGTTTGTGATAAAGGTCTGCAAAGCCTCCTCTCCGTGACATTCAGGTACTGCGGTATAGGTCTCGTTGGGAGCACCGGTCTCAGTTCCCACGACACCGCAGCCAAGCCACGAAGCAAAACGGATATGTGCCATATAACGGTGGGTAATTTTCGCAAGCTGCTCCGGGTTGGGGTTTGCCAGGTTCAAATAGCATCCTAATACCGCAACATCCACCTGATTTTTTGCGAATACATTTTTCATGTACATGGCAAGTCCCGGGGTCAGCGCCTCATCCGTAGTGGGAAACTCACTGATCACCTTGCCCGGAGCCAGATGTCCGCAGGCAAAGCCCAACTCATGTACATTGGCAATACGCTCCTCAAAAGGAAGCTTTTTCGTATCATGTAAACGGATTCCTAACTGCATATTTTCCTCCATTCCAGGTTCAGGTCTGATCTTCCTGATCCTGCTTATCATCAACGCCGGATCAGCTCATCCACGCCTTCCAGCTCGTAAGCCTCCAACCTGTCCTTCGATTCTCACGTTATCCAGGGTCAATTTTGCAACATTTCTTGCAAAAAGTCCCTCTTACTGCTTTTTTATCTACACCATCCGACATGGCGGGGACATCACACTTGGCATCTTCAGCATAGCTGATGGAAATTCCTTCATGTAGATTTCCTCGATCTTCTGCTCGGGAAGTCCGTCGAAGAACGCAGCTGCCACATGGCAGTTCGTACATTCCATGTTTTCAAATACCATCTTTTTCACCTGCGGTGTTCTGTCGTCCACAGGGTAAACATCTCTGGACTGGACATAAGTGGTCTTGCCGTCGGGATCACAGAAATAGAAGCAGTTGACCACGAGCGGTGTCATCACATGATCCAGGGTCAGATTCGGAAAATAATGTTGCTTAGAATTGCATCTTTTCCTCTGCCGCGACGGGTCTTGATACGCAGACCTCTGTCTGTATGACGGAAAACACAGTCTTCCACCGTCAGATTTACCACGCCGCCTGCCATTTCACTTCCCAGAGTTACGGCACCGTGACCGTTCTCCATCAGGCACTGGCGGATGTGGATGTTCTCGGAAGGAGTCTTATGCTTTTTGCCCATGTAGATTTTGCCGCTCTTGACTGCGATACAGTCATCTCCCAGGGAGAAACGCACGCCCAGGATCTCCACATTTTTGCAGGATTCGGGATCCAGTCCGTCGGTGTTGGGGGAATCGCTGGGATTCTGCACGGTGACACCGATGAATTTCAGATCATTGCTGAAATAGGGATGCAGGGTCCAGGAAGGTGAATTGCAGAAGGTCACTCCCTGCAAAGTCACATTTTTACATCCGCTGATGAAAAACAGTCTGGGACGGAATGCAATGTTCATGACCTTCGGATCCTTCCACCAGTTTTCTTTGGAAGCATTGCCGTTGATCTTACCCTGTCCGTAGATCACCACGTCTTCTGCACCGATACCGCAGATGATGCCGGAGAACATAGGTAAGGGATTCCCCTCCCAGGTGCCGAGATTGTACTCGTCGGTCTCATCATAGCTCTGTAACATGCCAGGGAATGTGGGAATTTCTCTCTGTCGGTAAAGGCCTTAAGCTCCGCGCCCTCTGCCAGTTCGATACGGATGTGGCTTTTTAAGAACAGGCTGGTAATACGGTAGGTTCCTGCGGGGAAATACACTCTGCTGTTCACCGGGCATGCCATGATGGCAGCCTGGATAAAGTGGGTATCGTCATGTTCCCCGTCACCCTTGGCACCGAATCTGGTCACATCCAGGGTCACGTACTCGTAATCTGTCTTGAAAGATACTTCGCCCTGCTTTTCTCCGTTCACATAAGCTTCCACCACATATTTCTGATCCGGCTTTAAATCAAACAGGGAAGTTATAGTCTTCTCTGTGGTGAGTGTGGGCTCACCGTTTACCCGCAGCTCTACGGGCTGTTTTGTAAAATATCTGCCGCCGTCTGCGATCTCTATGGTCGCACTGCGGGCAGTATGCATAATATGTCTGATTTCCATGCGCTGTTTCCTCTCGTTCTCTACCTCATGCACTCCTGATATTTTTCCGCTAACAATAAATATTCCGCAGCATGCCTTCTGTACGGCACCGCAGAATACCTTTTTCCGAAGTTTCATCCATGGCAAAGTTTCGTTTTTGCATCATAATACTGCTCCAGCATACGCTTCACGGCACCACGGAAATTGTCCAGAAGCTCTCTGTAATTCTCATAGATCTCCGGGCTGATCTGCTCTACGGTATGAAGCAGTGACTGCGGTATAAGCTGCACCGTTTTCAGCGGTGAATTCGCTCTCTGCATGCTTTTTTAACACACGCATCTGTGCCATGATATCCGGATAGCCTTCTTTTTTATTCTCGGTGGTCTCATAGGCCGCATAGACGGGATACACCAGATCCGCCGCCTGATAAATGTTGCCCAGACCTGCATCTGCCTGCACCTTTTTAAGTCAAAGATGCCTTCCTCCGTACGGGGAAGTGCCTTGATTTCCTGAATTGTCATAGTTCCTCCTATATAACAAAGGCGTTCTCCTGCACGTTTATTGTAACAAAAGAACGCCGTTTTGTGTATGATCTTTTTTACAAAGTTACACCCTGCTTGAAAATAGCCATATCATGGAAGCCTGCTGCTTCGCTGCATACCTGCCTGCCGGAAGCAGGTCTCCACTACCAGATCAAACAAAGCCTTAGGTCTCCTCTTCCATGGTCTTATCCTCTACCAGTACGCCGGCATTGAAATCGATCCAATTGGACTTTTTGCCTGCCAGACGGGAGTTGGTCGCGATCTTCATAGTAGGAACCGGAGATGCGAAAGGAGTTCCGCGTCCCGTGGTAAACAGTACGATATGTGCTCCTGCGGCTGCCAGTGCGGTAGCTGCTACCAGATCGTTGCCCGGTGCGGACAAAAGGTTCAGTCCCGGAGTCTTCACCGTATCACCATACTGCAATACACCCTTGACCAGAGCACTTCCGGACTTCTGGGTACATCCCAGAGACTTGTCCTCCAGAGTGGAGATACCTCCCTTTTTGTTGCCCGGAGAAGGATTCTCGTAAATAGTCTGATTGTGACTCTTGAAGTAATTCTTGAAGTCATTGATCAGATCTACGGTCTGGTGGAACAGTTCCTCGTTGGCACAACGGTTCATCAGAATGGTCTCTGCACCGAACATCTCGGGAACCTCGGTCAGGATGGTAGTACCGTCCTTAGAGATCAGCAGGTCGGAGAAACGTCCTACTAGAGGGTTGGCAGTAATACCGGACAGTCCGTCACTGCCGCCGCACTTCATACCGATGACCAGCTTGCTTACGCTGATGGGCTCTCTCTCGAATTGGATGCGTAATCAATCAGACCCTTGATCACCTCTACGGAGTCTGCGATCTCATCCTCGTGTTCCTGACATACCAGGAATTTCACACGGTTCTCATCATAATCGCCAATGTAAGGCTTTAATACATCAATGTTGCTGTTCTCACAGCCCAGTCCCAGTACCAGAACACCACCTGCATTGGGATGATTGATCAGGTCTGCCAGAATCTTACGGGTATGCTCCTGGTCATCACCCATCTGGGAACAACCATAGGGATGAGGGAATGCGATAACCTCTTCCACACTGCCCTTAACGAATGCATTGGCCTGCTTTGCAATGGCGGTTGCCACGTTGTTGACACAGCCAACGGTGGGGATGACCCAGATCTCGTTACGAACACCTACTTTGCCGTTCGGACGGTTGAAGCCCATAAAAGTAACATCTTCCGTCTTCTTCTCCTCTACGGGAGTAGGATTGTAGGTGTACTCCAGCAGATCTCCCAGAGCGGTCTTACATTATGGGTATGGATCCAGCTGCCCTCTGTGATGTTCTCCTTGGCATTACCGATACGGTAACCGTATTTGATGACCTCGCCGCCTTCGGGAATGTCACAGAATGCCATCTTATGTCCTGCGGGGATCTCCTCTCTGGCGGTAACGGTCTTCTGACTGTCACCTACAGAGACTGTGATCTTCTCACCGGCAGGAATCGTATTTAATGCTACGACTACATTATCATTGTCATTAATCTTTAAGAAATCTTGCATAATGCTGCCCTCATGCCATTTGCCTTAATATCATCCAGGTATGCTGCACTGCATCGGTAAGTCCGGGAACCTTGTTCAGATCCTGGCCGAAGAAGTCTTCATTCCCAAGGAAGGAAGTTACGAAAGTCTTGGTGTCCTTCTCACAATTTGCTGCGAAGAACTCCAGAACTGCTTTGTCATCCATGATGTTGTATTCCTGACCGTCTCTATGACCGATCAGAGCCTTATCGCGGATCTCGGTGCCATGGTAGAATGCCATCAGTGCTGCAATGGAGAAGGTCAGATGAGCGGGAAGCTTACCGGTCTTCTCAACATAACCTAACAGGCTGGGCATACATCTTGCTCTCCACTTGGATACGGAGTTCAGGGAGATAGCAAGCAGTGCATGATCTACATAAGGATTGTCGAAACGGTTTACAACCTCACCTGCAAACTGCTTCAGTTCCTCCTCAGGCAGAGACAGGGTAGGGATCACTTCGTCATAAATGGTCTTCAGCATGAAGTTACGGATATCGTCATCCTGCATGGACTGTCTTACGATGTCGTTGCCGCACAGGTAAGAAGCCAGTACGAAAGAGGTATGTGCGCCGTTCAGGATACGAACCTTTCTCTGCTTATAAGGCTTCTGATTGTCAGTGAAGATAACAGGAAGTCCTGCATCGGGAAGAGGGAACTCCTTGCTGATGTCCTTAGCGGATTCGATGACCCACAGAGCAAACGGCTCACCGGTTACCATGATGTGGTCTTCGTAACCCAGCTTCTCCCATTCTTCCTTCTCGGTAGCACGGGGATAACCGGTAATGATACGGTCTACCAGAGTAGAGGTGAATACACATGCCTCATCTACCCACTTCTTGAACTCATCGCCCAGTCCCCACAGCTCGATCAGCTGCATTACACACTTCTTCAGCATAATACCGTTGTCATCGATCAGCTCTACGGGAAGCATTACCAGACCCTTGCTCATATCACCCTTGAAGGTCTCGAATCTGTGATATAAGAACTTGGTCAGCTTGCCGGGGAAAGTCTTGGGAGGCTCTAATTCAAACTTATCGGTATCATCATATACGATACCTGCCTCGGTGGTGTTGGATACTACGAAACGTAAGGTATCGATCTCGGCAAGTCCCATGTACTTGTCATATTCATTATAAGTGTCTACAGCGTCTGCAACGCTGGTTACGATTCTATTAATAATCTTGGCTTCACCGTTCACATTACCGCGAAGGGATACAGTATACTGGCAGTCCTGCTTGTGGAACATATCCAGGTTACCGAACTCGATGGGTTTGATCAGAACGATGTCTCCGTCGAACTTGCCCTGCTCGTTAGCGATGTCGATCATGTAATCTACGAATCCACGTAAGAAATTACCCTCGCCGAACTGTACCACCTTGATAGGTCTCTCCTTTTTACCGGTCTTTGCCTTGTTTAAGATATCCATTTTGTCCTCCATTCTACGCTTAGCGTATCCTATCTGCACCGTCTTACGGCACTCTATTACCTGCACTTACTTTCCCAATCGCCTTTGAGCAATTAAGTTTTCAACGCTCGTTGGTGTTTTTTTTCTGAATTGTAGGAAGTTTATGTAAGTACTTTCATGATTCATTTTACTTCAAAAAAATGGTTTCGTCAATCACCAAAAAAAGAAAGTTTTATTTTCTGAAACTACCGATTTTATCAGCAATATTTCGCTTTGATAAATTTTTGGCATATGAGAAGTTGAAAAAGTATCTTGAAAAAAAGAGAAGTCTTTCGTTATAATTCAGATATAGCTTTTTATGTAACTACTTACATTTTTCTTACATATCCTGTTACATAGAAGCAGAGAGGAAGCCACAGATGACAATTTACGATATTTCTGAAAAGGCCGGTGTCTCTATTGCTACTGTTTCCCGCGTACTCAACGGAAGCAATAATGTAAGCGAGAAAACCAAGAAAAAAGTGCTGGATGTGATCAACCAGTACGAGTACACTCCCAACGCATTCGCCAGGGGATTAGGTCTCAACACCATGAAGACCATCGGTATTATGTGTGCCGACAGTTCGGATCCGTACCTTGCCAAAGCGATCTACTATATTGAGCAGAAGCTTCGTGCCAACGGTTATGACAGCATCCTGTGTTGTACCGGTTATAACCTGGCTACCAAGGCAAGTTCCATGAACCTTCTGATCACGAAAAAGGTGGACGGCATTATATTAGTAGGTTCCAACTTCATCTACGAGAAGGAAGAAGACAACAAATACATTACGGATGCCGCCGTGCAGGTTCCTGTAATGCTGTTAAATGCAGCGATGGATGCTCCAAATGTTTACAGCGTTGTCTCGGATGATTTTACTTCCATGTATGACGCTACCATGGAAATGATCCGTTCCGGAGTGGAAGACATCCTGTACTTCTACAACTCCACTTCTTACAGTGGTAAGAAAAAGCTGGCCGGTTACCGTGCCGCCATGGAGGAAAAAGGACTTCTCACCAACGGAAGCTTCCTGCAGCTCTATCAGGGATCTCACGAGGATATTCCCGCTATGGCAGATCAGCTGCTGAAGCTGCATGCAAAGGGAGTCTCTTTCCACGGTGTCATTGCTGCTGACGATTCTCTGGCTCTGGGTGCTCTGAAATACGGCCGTGAAATGAAGCTGCGGATTCCTGAGGATCTGGCCATTATCGGTTATAATAATTCCATGCTGGTAAGCTGCTGTGATCCGGAGCTTACCAGTATCGACAATAAGCTGGAAACACTCTGCCAGCATCTGATCACAACGCTGATGGGCATTCTGGGCGGAAGCGAGATGCCGAAGAAGACTGTATTCTCCGGTGAACTGGTAAAACGCGGTACCACAAAATAATTTTTTTTTTATAGGCATTTGTTTATGACAGCACGGGGGAGCTGCAAATCACCCCTTTTCTATATTTATCACTATAGTCGCCGGATCCCTACCGGATCTGACTCATATGAACATGGAGGATTTTTAAAATGAAAGCATTTATGGACAAAGACTTTCTGTTAGAGACCGAGACCGCCAGGAAAGCTGTTCCACGACTACGCAGAAAAAACACCGATTCTGGACTACCATTGCCATATCAATCCCAAGGAGATCGCTGAGGATCGTCAGTTCGACAATATCACTCAGGTATGGCTGGGCGGTGATCACTACAAGTGGCGTTTCATGCGTTCCTGCGGTGTGGACGAGAAGTACATCACCGGTGATGCATCCGATTACGAGAAGTTCTGCAAATGGGCTGAGTGCCTGGGCAAGGCTATCGGCAACCCCCTTTTCCACTGGAGCCATCTGGAGCTACAGAGATACTTCGGTTACAATGGCGTTCTGAACAAAAACAGCGCTGACGAAGTATGGAACCTGTGCAATGAGAAGCTGCATCAGCCTTCCATGAGCGTTCGTAACCTGATCAAGCAGAGTAATGTTACCCTGATCTGCACCACCGATGATCCTATTGATTCTCTGGAGTGGCACAAGAAGCTGGCTGCAGATGATACTTTCGATGTAAAGGTTCTGCCCGCATGGAGACCTGACAAAGCTATGAACATCGAGAAGCCCGATTATCTGGATTATCTGGAGAAGCTGGCTGCTGCTGCAGGCATGACCGAGATCAACTCCTTTGCAAGCTTAAAGGAAGCTCTGAAGAACCGTATGGCATTCTTCGCATCCATGGGATGTAACGTATCTGACCATGCTTTAGAGTATGTAATGTACTATCCCGCTTCCGATGATGAGCTGGAAGAGATTTTCTTAAAGAGACTGAACAAGATGGTTCTGACCAAGGAAGAGGAACTGAAGTTCAAGACCGCATTCATGCTGTTCGTAGGCAAGGAATATCATAAGCTTGACTGGGCTATGCAGCTGCATTACGGTTGTAAGCGCGACAACAATACTCTGATGTTCGAGAAGCTGGGTCCCGATACCGGTTACGACTGCATCAACAACTACGCTCCTTCCGCACAGATGGCTGACTTCCTGAACGCTCTGATCGTAACCGATGAGCTGCCCAGAACTGTCATCTACAGCCTGAATCCTAACGACAATCAGGCAATCGGTACCATCCTCGGATGCTTTCAGGATTCCACCGCTGTTGCCAAGATCCAGCAGGGTTCCGCTTGGTGGTTCAACGATCACAAGACCGGTATGCAGGATCAGATGATCTCCCTGGCTAACCTGGGCAACCTGTCCGGATTTGTAGGAATGCTGACCGACTCCAGAAGCTTCCTGTCCTACACCAGACACGAGTACTTCCGTCGTATCCTGTGCAACCTGATCGGTAACTGGGTAGAGAGTGGTGAGTTCCCTGCAGATTATTTTCCACACTGGTCTGGTATTTGCCGGGGGCAGTTTTTACGTTGGTGCGTTCATTTAATTCCACCCCGAAAGCATCGGTAATATATTTCTGACTTCCCAAAAAATCCTGCTGCGATCAGTACGATCTCCGCATCCAGGATCTGCTCGCTTCCCGCGATCTCCTGCATCTTCATGCGTCCGGTAGCCGGATCCTTTTCCCAGGACAGCTTCACGATCTTCACAGCTTTCAGGTTGCCGTTCTTATCCTTGATAAATTCCTTAACCGTAGATTCATAGATTCTCGGATCATGTCCGTAGACTGCAATGGCTTCTTCCTGACCGTAATCGGTCTTGCAGACCTTCGGCCATTCGGGCCAGGGATTATTCTCTGCTCTTTTGTCCGGAGCCTTGGGCATCATCTCGATCTGGGTCACAGACTTGGCTCCGTGACGGATGGAAGTTCCCACACAGTCATTACCGGTATCACCACCGCCGATGATGACCACGTTCTTACCCTTGGTCTCCACATATTTTTTATCTTCAAAGTTCGAATCCAGCAGGCTCTTGGTATTGGCTTTCAGAAAATCCACCGCGAAATAGATTCCTCTGGCATCTCTGCCGGGAGCATTGATGTCTCTAGGATTGGAAGCACCACAGGCCAGTACGACACGGTCAAAATCATGTAACAGCTTGGATGCCTTGATGTCCTTACCGATATCCGTACCGGTGACAAAGGTGACGCCCTCTTCCTTCATGATGGCTATCTTACGGTCAATGATCTGCTTCTCCAGCTTCATGTTGGGGATGCCGTACATCAACAGTCCTCCCACACGGTCGGAGCGCTCAAATACTGTGACCTGATGTCCTCTCTGGTTCAGCAGATCCGCCGCTGCCAGTCCGGAAGGACCGCTGCCGATGACTGCTACCTTTTTGCCGGTGCGCACCACAGGGGAGGCTTTGGCTGCCGCATAACCCTCGCTGTAGGCGTTTTCAATAATTGCATATTCGTTCTCCTTGGTGGAGACCGGATCCCCATTCAATCCGCAGGTACATGCTGCCTCACACAGAGCCGGACATACTCTGGACGTGAATTCGGGGAAATTGTTGGTCTTCTTCAGGCGGTTGTAAGCCTGCTGCCAGTTGCCGGTATATACCAGATCGTTCCACTCCGGCACCAGATTGTGCAGGGGACATCCGCTGGCCATACCGCAGATCATCATGCCCGACTGGCAGAACGGCACGCCGCATTCCATACATCTGGCACCCTGTAAGCGCTGCTTTTCCTTCGGCAGATGCTCATGGAATTCGTTAAAATGCTGTATTCTCTTCTTAGGATCCTCAGCCACGCTGACTTCCCGATTTACTCTTCTTTCCCATTCCATAAATCCGTCGGAAGAATTGGTTTTCCCATGGTGACTTACCTCCTTATCGCTTTCTATGTTTGCATAGAATGCTTCGATCTGTGCCTGCTCTGCGCTCAGTCCTTTTTCCTCCATCTGTACGATGGTCTTTATCTCTCATAGTCATGAGGGATGATCTTCTTGAACTTGGGCAGATACTCTCCAAAGTTATCCAGCACTTCCTTACCCTTGGCGGAGTTGGTCAGTGCCACATGCTCCTGGATCATGGATTTCAGCTCCAGCACATCATATTTGGATGTGATCTCACTGGAGGATACCATTTCTTTATTCAGGCGCTTGTGTATACAGGTCGTTGCCTTCATCCAGTACATACGCAATACCGCCGCTCATACCTGCTGCGAAGTTCTTGCCGACTTTTCCGATGACAACAACACGACCGCCGGTCATGTATTCACAACCATGGTCGCCCACACCTTCTACAACTGCGATGGCACCTGAGTTACGTACGCAGAAACGTTCGCCTGCCACACCGTTAATGAATGCTTTACCGGAGGTTGCACCGTACAGTGCCACATTACCGATGATGATATTTTCATCTTCTTTGAATTTTACACCGGTTGGCGGATATACCACCAGCTTACCGCCGGATAAGCCCTTACCGAAGTAGTCATTGCTGTCGCCTACCAGTTCCAGAGTCAGGCCCTTGGGGATAAAGGCTCCAAAACTCTGTCCGCCTGCACCTTTACATTTTACAATGTAGGTATCAGCATCCAGTGTATCACCGTAACGTTTTGTAATCTCAGCACCAAACTGTGTGCCGAAAGCACGGTTGATGTTGGTGACATCGACTTCGATACTCCGTTTCTGTTTTTTTCTCCAGAGAAGCTTTCAGTTTCTTCATTAAAATGGTCTGATCCACCGTCTCTTCCAGTTTGAAATCATATACCTGAGAAGGATCGAATGTCACTTTCATCTCTTTGCCTGCATACGGGTTATCCAGAATGCGGCTTAAATCCACTTTCGCTGCATTTACATTTGCAGCATGTTCTTTCTTCTTCTTCAGCAGTTCGCTGTGTCCAACCATCTCGTCTACGGTGCAGAATCCAAGTTTTGCCATGTATTCACGCAGTTCCTCTGCGATAAACTTCATAAAGTTTTCCACGTATTCCGGTTTGCCGCGGAAACGTTTTCTCAGCTCCGGATTCTGTGTTGCCACGCCCACCGGACAGGTGTCCAGGTTGCAGACACGCATCATCACACATCCCATTGTAATCAGCGGAGCAGTTGCAAAACCGAATTCTTCTGCTCCAAGCAGTGCGGCGATCGCTACGTCACGTCCGCTCATCAGTTTACCGTCGGTCTCGATGCGGACTTTATTACGCAGGCCGTTCATGATCAGGGTCTGATGGGTCTCTGCCAGTCCCAGTTCCCAGGGAAGTCCGGCATTGTGGATGGAGTTTCTCGGTGCCGCACCGGTACCGCCGTCATAGCCGGATACCAGGATGACCTGGGCTCCCGCCTTGGCTACACCGGCTGCTACTGTTCCCACACCGGCTTCAGATACCAGCTTCACAGAGATTCTTGCCTGGGTGTTGGCATTTTTCAGATCATAGATCAGCTGCGCCAGATCCTCAATGGAATAAATGTCATGATGAGGGGGCGGAGAGATCAGGGACACACCGGGCGTGGAGAGACGGGTCTTTGCGATCCACGGATATACTTTTTCCGCCCGGCAGATGTCCGCCCTCTCCAGGTTTTGCGCCCTGTGCCATCTTGATCTGGATCTCCTGTGCACTGACCAGATATTTGGAGGTAACTCCAAAACGTCCGGATGCTACCTGTTTGATTGCAGAACAACGATTCCTGTTCGGATCGGTAACGATCATACGCTCCAGATCTTCGCCTCCTTCACCGCTGTTTGACTTACCATGCAGACGGTTCATGGCGATTGCCAGTGTTTCATGTGCTTCCTGAGAAATGGAACCGTAGGACATTGCCCCCGTCTTAAATCGTTTTACAATGGATTCGACACTCTCTACTTTCTCGATCGGCACACCCTTTTTTCCGGATAATCAAAATCCATCAGGCTTCGCAGATAACCGGTCTCTTCTTTGTCTACCAGATTCGTGTACTGTTTGAACAGGTTGTAATCGCCTCTCAGGTCGACTGCTGAAGAAGATGAATGGTCTGCGGATTATATCTGTGATGCTCTCCGGCACTTCTCATTTTGTGCCGTCCGATGCTGTACAGTGTTTCATCTACATCCAGTCCCAGCGGATCAAATGCCTCCGGAATGCAGTTTGTCCGTTTCTTCTGCAATATCTTTCATCGTGATACCACCGATGCGGCTCACGGTATTTGTGAAATACTTATCGATCACTTCCGGTGCAATACCGATAGCCTCGAAGATCTGGGAACCCTGATAGGACTGGATGGTGCTGATCCCCATCTTGGAAGCAATCTTGACGATGCCGCTAAGGACAGCATTGATTGTAATCATCCACTGCTGCATAGTAATCCTTATCCAGCATATTGCTCTCGATCAGTTCCTTGATGGTATCCTGTGCCAGATAAGGGTTGATGGCGCAGGCACCGTAACCTAGCAGTAGCAAAAATGGTGTACCTCTCTGGGTTCGCCGGACTCCAGCGACTCTGGTTCTCTTCTTGGTGCGTACCAGATACTGGTTCAGGGCAGATACGGCAAGCAGGGATGGAATGGGCACATGGTTCTCATCCACGCCTCTGTCGGACAGGATCAGAATGTTCACGCCTTCTCTGTAAGCTCTGTCCACTTCCACGAACAGTCTGGTCAATGGCACGCTCTAAGCTGGTGTTCTTGTAATATACGATCGGAATTTCTTCTACTTTAAAGCCGTCTCGACATCATGTTTTTGATCTTCAAACATGTCGGTGTTGGTCAGGATCGGGTTGTTGACCTGCAGCACGTTACAGTTCTTCGGAGTCTCCTCCAGGATGTTGCCTTCACCGATGTATACGGTGGTGGAAGTCACGATCTCCTCACGGATCGCATCGATGGGCGGGTTGGTTACCTGTGCAAACAGTTGCTTGAAATAATGAAACAGCGGCACATTCGTCTTTCATAAAACGGCCAGCGGGGTATCCACACCCATGGCGGCAATCGCTTCTGCCGTTCTTTGCCATATTTAAAATAGAATGTACGGTACATTTCATCATAGGTGTAGCCGAAAGCCTTCTGCATTTTGCTGACGCTCTTCATCGGTGTATTCCACGCGTTTATTCGGAATCTTCAGATCTCTTCAGTTTTCCAGGTTGTTGTCCAGCCATTCTCCATAAGGCTGTCTTTTTGCATATTTTTCTTTCAGTTCATCGTCATCGATCACTCTTCCTTTACCGTATCCACCAAAGCAGTTTGCCCGGATGCAGTCTTTCTTTGAGCACGATCTTCGTGGGATCAACAGGAAGGACACCTACCTCGGAAGACAGGATCAGGGTATCATCGTCAGTGATCAGATAACGGGAAGGACGCAGGCCGTTTCTGTCCAGTACCGCACCCATGATATCTCCGTCGGAGAACAGGATGGATGCGGGGCCGTCCCAGGGCTCCATCATGGTAGCGTAATACTGGTAGAAATCTCTCTTGGTCTGGGACATGGCCTTGTTGTTTGCCCAGGGCTCGGGGATAGCGATCATCACCGCAAGAGGCAGTTCCATACCGCTCATGACCAGGAATTCCAGCGTGTTGTCCAGCATAGCGGAGTCGGAACCGGTCTTGCATGATGGTAGGCAGTACTTTGTGCAGCTGGCCTTTCAGATGCTCGGATTCCATGTTCTCCTCCCTGGCCAGCATCTTGTCGGCATTGCCGCGGATAGTGTTAATCTCACCGTTGTGTACCATCAGAGCGGTTCGGATGGGCACGTTCCCAGCTGGGATTGGTATTGGTGGAGAAACGGGAGTGTACCATGGCAATGGCGGATTCGTAATCTTCACTCTGCAAATCTGCGAAGAAGGTACGCAGCTGACCTACCAGGAACATTCCTTTATATACGATCGTTCTGCTGGAAAGAGAAACTACATAGGTATCATCGGAAGACTGCTCGAAGACACGTCTTGCAATATAAAGTCTGCGGTCAAAGGGAAGTCCTTTTTCCACATCGGCGGGCTTTTTCACGAATCCCTGCATGATGTAGGGCATGCACTCCACTGCCTTATGTCCCAGCACATTGGGGAAAGTAGGCACTTCACGCCAGCCGAGGAATTCCATTCCTTCTTTTTCCACAATGATCTCGAACATCTTCTTCGCTTGGTTGCGGCGCAGCTCTTCCTGATGGGAAGAAGAACATACCGACACCGTATTCTCTCTCTCCGCCGATGTCCATGCCCAGAGCCCCTGGTGACTCTGGTAAAAAATTTGTGGGGGATCTGGGTCAGAATACCGACACCGTCACCGGTCTTACCTTCCGCATCCTTACCGGCTCTGTGCTCCAGATTCTCTACGATCTTCAGCGCATTCTCTACAGTAGCGCGGCTCTTCTCTCCATGAATATTGACACAGGCTCCGATACCGCAGTTATCATGCTCAACTTAATCTGTCTGTTCCTATTCAGAACCTCATTCGCAAGACTGTGCTTTCAGCACTTTCCTGCAACTAAAAAAGGTCGCAATGAGACTCTTTCGAGCGCCTCATTGCGACCTTTTCTGTACTATACACCTATTTTTCTCATTTGTAAATATAGATTTTTCTATGAATTGTCAGATAATTTGTCAATTCAGTTGTTCACACGGCTATTGTCTGTTAATTGTGTTAATTTTCTTTTTTAAGCCATGCTTTTAGCACAACTCTTTGGGGATTTTCCCTATTTTTCCTGTCTCCGACCATACACTTTGCTTGTCAGTCCCTGATAGATTGCAGAGAAATGTCTGCTTTCTGCCATTGCGGTCCGGAGAGGTGCTAGGGTCAGTGCCATCACAGCGCGGTAGCGGAACAGTTCTACGGGTTTCATGTATTTTGCCGTGATCTCCTTATGCTCTGCGGCACTGCGTTTCAGGTTCTCCTTTGTCTCGGAGTAGCCGCCGCCTTCGTAGGAGGACACGGTAAGCCCCAGATACTGCATGGGTGCCTTCGCACGATAATAGCACCAGAGGAAATGTTCGTAATCTGCACGGATCTTATATTTGGGTTCGTAGGGCTTCTGTCTGCACAGGTCTGCAGCATAAAAGCAGGACTGATGGCAGGGAATGTTGCGGTAACAGACAAAGCCGGTGATTCGGGGCGGGGATGATATCTTCGTGTCCGTTTTCGCGCTGTAGGTATCTCCGTAGTAGATGCCTTGCAGTTTCATAGGGTGCTGTTCCATGAATTGTGCGGTGTGTGCCAGAACTTCCTTGTCATAGAAGAGGTCACCGCAGTTTAAGAACAGAATGTAATCTCCGGTCACATGAGAGACCGCCTGGTTCATAGCCTCGTAGATGCTGTGATCGGATTCCTGGTAGAGACGGATCCGCCCGTCAGTGCGCATGGACTCTATGGATCCGTCACGGCTGCCACCGTCCTTGACGATGACTTCGAAGTCTCGGACAGGTCTGGGCCAGGATACTGTCAAGGGTCTGATTCAGTTTAGGACCGGGGTTCAGGCATACTACGATAATGCTGAATTTCATATGTTGCTCCTTTTAAGTATAATATCTCCGTAGTCGAGAACAGGGCAAGGAACGCGACACGTTCGCACTCTGTCGCAGAGCGTAGCGGCACATAAGCGTGGAAAGTACGGTCACGCTAAGTGCCGACGTCTGCTTACGGCCTGCTTATCCTTACCCTGTTTTCGGCTGCTGGGTTATGAAGTCCAGTTCCATCCAGTTTTATCGAATGCGGTGGAGGTATGGCTGTTTTTTATTAGTCATTAAAATATATTTTTCTGTTTGTGCAAAGTGATCAAGGATACAACTGCCACTGCCAGGAAAATCACGCATACAGGCCAGCTGACGAAGCCGGTGACGGCGATGGCGGTATAGGAGAGGCAGTAGGCGAGGACGTTGGATGCCACATGGACAAAGACTGCCATTTTGAACTCTCCAAAGTATTCGTAAGCATATGCCATCAGGCAGCCGATGAGGAAGCCGTATACGCCCTGGACGTAATTCATGTGATAGACGCCGAAGATCAGGGCAGACAGGGCTATGGCCAGTTTGATATCCATGAATCTGCGAAGATATCCGTAGATAACTCCGCGGAACAGAAGCTCCTCTGCTATGGGGGAGATGAAGCCGAATACAAGGATTCCTACGATAAAGTGTGCGGAATATTGCTGGGCTGCCACTTCGGTATAAGCTTCGGACTTATTGGTCACTCCCAGGAGTTCAAACAGGAGATTGCATCCGATAACGGCACCAATAGTAGTTGCCACCAGTAAGACATATTTTGCCTTACCCTCTTTTTTCAAGTGGCTTAAGTGCATATCCTCTTTATTCTTCGTGATCAGAAGCTTTGCTGTGGACCATACGGCAATGCTCCGCCGATGAAGCCAAGAGCCGCAATGATACTGGAGACATCTCCGGAGTAGCCGTTATATGCGCCGGTCTCATCCCCGTAGGATTAAAAGATCTACCAGTCCACCGGAGGCTCCGGACTGTGCCAGCTGATATAACAGTGCCAGCAGCGCATACTGCACTGCATTGCGCACCAATATAAACATCAGGAACGAATACACCATGGTCCAGATCCTCTGATACATGGGGTTTTTCTTTTTTATTGTCCGGATTTCTGTTCACCAGTTCCTCGCTGCCACGAAGCAGAAATTTCTCCAGTTCTTCCACGGATTGTACAATGTAATCCGCTTCGCTTCCTTTAACTCTTCCTTACTTCCGTAGCCATAAGTCACGCCCACGCTCTCCACGCCCAACGCTCTGGCTCCTTCCACATCGAACTTTCTGTCACCGATCATGTAGACCTGATCCGGCTCTATGGGATTCTCTCTTAACAGCTGATGCAGAGTCTCCTGCACCACCTGATCCTTCGTCTCTCTGGTGCCGTCCAGTTCACTACCTACCACCACGACAAAGTATTTTTCAGATCAAAATGCTCCAGTATGCGTTCCACATAGATCTGGGGTTAGCTGGATGCCAGTGCCAGGAAATACCCCTTGGATTGCAGCGTCTTCAGCATCTCCGGAATACCGGCATAAACTTCATTTTCAAAAAGTCCCGTATTCTGAAAGCGCTCTCTGTATTTTGCAACGGCCTCCTCCGCCTGCTCAGCGGTGAAACTGTAGAATTCCATAAAGCTGTCCCGTAAGGGCGGTCCGATAAAGGGCTCTAGCTTGTCCAGATCCGGCTCCTCGATACCAAAGGAGTGCAGCGCATACTGCACGCAGGTAGTAATTCCAATTTTAGGATCTGTCAGTGTACCGTCCAGATCAAACAGCAGATATTTCTTCATTCTTATAATTCCTTTTTTTGCTATCTGTTCCTAACTATCGTTCAGAATACCGATCCGCAAGAATATTCTGTAATTGTTATGAGGCTCTGAATAGTTACCCTTTCTTTCTATAGCTTGTGGGGTCCGTTAGAAGCATCCCCCGTCATCCTCGGTGTTTTTCAGTGCCTTGATCTCCACGTCATAGCCCACATTAGCATTGACCTGCACATGGACCACATCGCCCACTTTTTTACCAAGAAGCGCCTTGCCCAGAGGAGATTCGTTGCTGATCAGGCCTTCCAGGGAATTACCGCGGACGGTGGTCACGATCTTGTAATCCTCCTGGGTGCCGTCATCGATGAATTCCACGGTAACGGTGTTGTTGATACCTACCTCATCCGCTGCGGAGTTCTCGGAGATCACCTTTGCAGTCTTGATCATTCTCTCCAGATAACGGATGCGGCTCTCGTTCTGATTCTTGTATTTTTTCGCTGCATAATATTCAAAATTCTCACTGAGATCGCCGTGGGCTCTGGCTTCCTTCACGTCCTCCAGTGCCTTGGGACGTACCACCAGCTTGCGGTACTCGATCTCATCTTCCATTTTCTTAATGTCAGTGGGTGTTAATTCGTCGTACATAATTTCTCCATTCCTATCTGTTCAATTACTTATATCATTTATTGACAGTTTTTCTCCCGGCTCGGCACATGCTGATTTTCTACCAACAGCCGTCCTTCTTTTCTTCGGCGACCGACCTTCTTTTCCTTCAGCAGACGCCTTTCTTTTCTTCTGACGGCCGACCTTTTTTTTTCCTTCCGGCAGCCAGCCTTCTTTTCTTGTAGAGGATGACCGGTCGCAGTCTCTATGCTGTCCCGGTGTGCCCAGCATTCTACAACTGCATTGCGTAGATTACCGCCAGAGACAGAATGATCTGAATAATGGCAAAACGGAATACGGTCTGTGTATTGGACCAGTCCCACACCTTACGCACATGATCATGCAAGGGAGTACGCACATTTTTCAAAATATGAATCTTCAGGAAGCGGAGCAGGGAAACCTTAAGCAGTCCCAAACCTCCGTCCAGAATCAGCACCAGAGCCAACGGAATAAACAAAAAAACGGACAGCCGCTCTTCAAAATAGCGATGCTGATGAACAATCCCATAGCCCGGGAACCCGCATCCCCCATCATCAGCTTACTGGGTGTGGCATTGTACCACAAATAGCCCAGAATACATACGGCAAACAGCAGGATCAGGAAAAGAGTAAGTCTCATTCACATCCTTCATACGATCCACGATATAGATGGACATGATGGTAATGATCGACAGGGTTCCGGACAGTCCGTCCACACCGTCGGAGCAGTTGGTCACATTCACAGAGGTCCATACCAGGATTACCGTGAGAATGGCGAATACCACAGGTGGCAGCGTGAACTTTACATGAAACAGTGCCAGCTCCACCACGTTGGAATTATATTTCAGAACGTGATGGCTACCAGTGCCGCCACGCACAGATCTAAGAAACCTTTTTTGTACTCACCCCATGGAGTCTTGGAAGCATCGTCCAGAAATCCCGTCATCATGCATACCACGATCAGCAGCAGATAGATCACCAGCTCTGCGCTTAAGGGTGCGAAACAGTAAAACAGATGCCACAAATGCCAGCACAAAAATGATTCCGGCGCCTCTTGGCTTTCCCGCGGACAATTTTCCATCATGGGCAAATTCTCTTCCGGCGTCCTTCGGCAGATACGGGCTTAATTTTGCCGTCGCCAGTACTGTAGCTCCGAAAGCAAAAAGGGATTCCAAAAAAAGCAAGGAGAGAACTGCTTCCCTCCGGCAAGATCATCTGTAACATACTAATCTCCATTCCTCACAACACTCTCATGCTGTATTTTCTGATAAATTTCATAACTGTCCGTCGGGGTCTTCGTGGAATGAACGTCCCGGAACAGTCACAAAATATTTTAACACAAATATCCCGGAATCTCAAATAATTTCCACAACAGTTCAGTCGAACTGTTGCATTTGAACAGTCCCCTCACGGTGGACTACTATATTCTTATGAACACTTTCTGAAAAATAGCCATAAAAGGAGAAATACTCTATGATGATCCATAAGATCGAACCGCATAAATATTACCCGGAATTCCGAAGCCAGGATCCTAAACCTTCCGATTATCTGCTGTTATTTGATGGGGAGAAGGTCTATCTGCCCTCCCCTACAGAGAACAGTGCTGTAACGGATACTTCCATGAATGCAGATATTGTGAAGCATCCTCAGGTATATCTTCCTACCTTCAAGGAGGTTCATAAATTGCTTGGTGTAATCCGTCAGCCTATGGAACGTTTTTTTTGGACTGTGAATATCTCTTTTCCATTGATGACCGAGCATTCTTCCGCAAGACGACGGAGGATGCCGGTGCTCTCATGCTCCCGGAAGAAGACCTCTACGCTTCCGGTGTGTTCCGTAATTTTGAGCCGGAATATCTGGCATTTGCTGGAATCACTGCCACCCAGATCAATCGTTTCCGTCTGGACCGGAAGTTCTGCGGCCGCTGCGGGCATCCCACAGTTCACAGCACTACGGAACGGGCCTGCATCTGTCCGGAGTGCGGTCAGATCGAATATCCCAAGATCTCTCCCGCTGTCATTATTGCCATCGTGGATACCGAGCGGGACAAGATCCTGCTGACCCGTTACGCCGGCGGTTCCTATCGTCACTGGGCACTGGTGGCAGGCTTCGTGGAAGTCGGTGAGACCTTCAAGGGTGCTGCCCGCCGGGAAATCATGGAAGAAGTCGGTTTAAAGGTCAGCGATCTGGTCTATTACAAATCCCAGCCCTGGTCCTTCAGCGATTCCGCCATGATCGGCTTCTTCGCGAAGCTGGAGGGGGATCCTTCTATTACTTTGCAAGAATCCGAACTTGGCGAGGCTGCCTGGTTCTCCAGAGAGAATGTACCAGATCCTGCCCTCCACTATCAGTGTCGGTCGAATGTCATCCGTTCTGCCAGAGATGATCATTTGAAAGTTTTCCTTATTCAAGAATGGCGGAGATCCATTATCTCAATAAGCGGCACTTCTTCGCTACCTTCTCGATTTACCAGCAGATATCCCTTGGGCCCCATGTCCCAAAAAAGCTGCGAAGCTCCTGCTCCGTGATACCCCGTAATCATCAGTATCAGCATGACAAAAATAGACTACGGCAGCGATCACGATTGCCGGAATGACAGAGATCCGCATGGACTTCGTCACCATATACAGACCCTCGTAGATTGCCCAGGCTGTCACCATAAACCATAAACGCGGAGGCGAACACCGGAATGACAAAAGTCTTGACGATCTCCTGTCTATAGCCTACCGCTCTTCTTACCGCCCACTGGTTCAGTACGCACATCATACCGGAATACAGCGTATTGGCAATGGCAATGCTGTACAGATCCAGGCTTGTGAACATAAGAAGCAGCACTGCTGCCACCGTCTGCACCACTAGCGAGATCCCCGCATTGATGATCGGGGTATTGACTTTGCCAAGTCCCTGCAAAATCGAACTGTTCAGAGTCGACAGTGCATAAAAGATAACCGACAGTGACAATGTCATTAAAAGAGCTGCCGCCAGATTCAATTCCTCTGCCGTCTTATTCGTGAACAGCAGACTGATCACCGGCTTCGCCAGCACAAAAAGTCCCACAGCGCAGGGAATCGAGATCACCATGGTAGTCTTCACTGCCAGTCCGATCTTCTCTCTGGCTCCCTTCACATCCCGGGCTGCCATCAGCTGTGCTACGGAAGGGATCATGGCAGAAGCCATGGCAGATGCAAAGGCTATGGGAATATTGGACATTGTCAGGGACTGTCCGGAGAAAATACCATATTTTTCATAAATAGATACCGTATCCAGATTGCGAAGGGACGGATACCATTTGGTGTAGATACTGTTGTTGACCGTACTGCTTAAGTTATATACAGCTGTACTCAAAATAAACGGCGTCACCACCAGTGTGATCGTCTTGAATATCTGTCCGTAGGAATCCACATGTTCATGCCTGTCACGCTGCACTCTGCGCAGGATCATTCCACGATTCAGAGCATAGACTCCCGCCATAAAAAGCAGCGCCACTAATACGCCGACACCGGTACCCAGTGCACTTCCAACGGCACCGTAGGTTGCTCTCATCACCTGCCCTGCCTGATCCGCCGGAACCTCCATCGTTCCCATAAACATTTGGATCAGAAGGTATGCCGCGCCTACGCTGACTACCGCATTGGCGATCTGCTCCAGGATCTGCGATACGGAGGTCTGCGCCATGCTCTTATGTGCCTGAAAATACCCTCGTAAAACACCCAGGATACCATAGACGAAGATCGTCGGTGCAAAGGTACGCAGTACTGTGACTGCTGCTCCGGACACGAATAATCCCGCCCGAAAAACAGAAAAAGGCTGGCTATACCGCCAACCACCAGTACATAGATCATGGCTCCGTGGAACAGTCTGTGGGCGTTACGGTATTCCTTCTCTCCCAGCTTCTGTGCGATAGCTTTGGAAATTGCCGAGGGAATACTATAAGAGGAGATCAACAGAATGATCGTATAATAGTTATACGCTGACTGGTAATAACCAAGTCCCAGATTCCCGATGACACTCTCTGTAAAGGGCCCCTGTAAAGGAGCCCTATGATTCTGCTGATGATTCCGGCTGCCGCCAGAATTCCCGCCTGCATGATAAAATTGTTCTTGGAACTGTTCTTATCTGCCATATGTAATCTTACCTTATTCCAGTTCTTTATCCGATCAGCCAGTCATACATCTCCTGGTATTTTCCGGCGGATACCTTCCAGGAGTAGTCGGTGGCCATGGCACGATCCACGATCTTATTCCACTCTCTCTTCCTGTCATAGTAAATATGCTCCGCATAGCGGATCGTATTCAGCATCTCGTGTGCATTGTAATTCGTAAAACTGAAGCCCGTGCCGGTGCTCTCATACTCATTATAGGGCTGTACGGTATCCTTCAGTCCGCCGGTCTCTCTGACGATGGGTACGGTACCGTAACGCAGCGCGATCAACTGACTCAGGCCGCAGGGCTCGAACAAAGACGGCATCAGATAAGCATCACAAGCCGCATAGATTTTATGGGACAGTGCATCCGAATAATAAATGTTGGCAGACACCTTGTCTCCATACTTCCAGTCGAAATGACGGAACATATTCTCATAACGTTCCTCGCCGGTGCCCAGTACCACGAACTGGATATCATCCTGGCACAGTTCATCCATCACATAATCGATCAGATCCAGGCCCTTCTGGTCTGTCAATCGGGATACCAGACCAATCATCATTTTCTTATCATCTACGCGAAGTCCAAGCTCTTCCTGCAGGGCTCGCTTATTCTTCACCTTTTCCTTGCGGAAATTCACTGCATTATAGGCTTTTACGATATTTTTGTCCGTCTCCGGATTGAACTCTCCATAGTCGATGCCGTTGACAATACCGCGCAGATCATGACTTCTCGCACGCAGCAATCCGTCCAGGCCCTCACCGTAAAACGGAGTCTTGATCTCCTCCGCATAGGTATCACTTACGGTGGTCACTGCATCCGCGAATACGATACCGCCCTTTAACAGATTTGCATCCTTATAAGCCTCCAGCTTGTCAGAGGTAAAATAATACTCCGGCAATCCGGTAATGCTCTGTACCGTCTTCACGTCCCATTTTCCTGGAACTTCAGATTATGTATGGTAATCACAGACTTCATGTTGCGGTAGAAATCTCCACCATGGAAACGCTCCTTCAGGTATACCGGGATCAGACCGGTCTGCCAGTCATGGCAATGGATCAGATCCGGCTGGAAATTCAAAAGCGGTAATGCCGACAGCACTGCCTTGCAGAAATATGCATACTTTTCAATCTCATATCTGGGATCATCCCCATAAGGCTTGAAACCACCGAAATAACTCTCATTATCAATGAAATAATAATGCACCCCGGCTTCCTCTGCCTCCAGAACACCTACATACACATTCTGCCAGTTGAAATCCATGTAGAAATGTGTCACATACTTGAGCTTATCCTTCATCTCCTGCTTCATACAGGTATACTTTGGAATAAACACTCTTACATCAAAATACTCCTTGTCAATATACTTCGGCAAAGATCCTACGACATCCGCAAGTCCTCCGGTCTTGATAAAAGGTACGCCTTCCGATGCGGCAAAAAGAATTTTTTTCATGTAAACCCTCCACATATGCTACGGCTTGTATTCAAAATATAGATTGATTATACCATGTTTACGATTCATAGAAAAAGAGGGCAGCGATAATTTACAAATCTTTTAGAGTCTGTGGTTCCACCTCAGCTTCTGTAAGAAAGCCGGATCCTGTCAGCGATCAGCGCGATAAATTCCGAATTGGTAGGTTTGCCTTTGCCCGTGTCGATCGTGTAGCCGAACATGGCATCCAGAGTCTCCATGCGACCTCTGCTCCAGGCGACCTCAATGGCATGGCGAATGGCGCGCTCTACGCGGCTGGGTGTGGTCTGAAAACGCTTGGCGATGGTGGGATACAGGATCTTCGTGATGGAACTGATCATCGCCGGATCCTCCACCGACATCATGATAGCTTCCCGCAGATACTGATACCCTTTGATATGTGCCGGGAACCGTGATCATAATTTGGAATTCCTTGTTGGCATTCATCAGATCCCCCAGGATTTTGTATACTTTTTCATTATCCTTTGTAGTTGTAATGTTTAATTTTTCCATTAAACTACCTCCATGACTACAAAACTACTTTTTTCACGTACCGTTCTATTATAAATAGATATGCACTGTAGCTTCAAGCAGAACCCGTCGCAAGATTTTTCCAAATTTCGCAATATAAAAAAGGTAAAAAGGCGCCCGGAATGAACCGGACGCCAATAAGAGGGAAAATGTATAAGTAGAAAAACTACGAGTAAAAGCAAATTTAATTAATGATGCTCTGCCAGAGGTGTGAAGAGCTTCTTTGATGGCTGTCTTCACGGTCTCATCCTGTTCTCATTCAATCTGTGCAGCAGATAGGTCTTGGCATATTCGGTGCCGATGCTTCCTAACGCTTTTGCTGCTTCGATACGAATCTTTGCATCCGGATTGTCGATCATGTGGGCAATGCTGTTGACACTGTCCTCATCCTTAATCTGACTTAATGCTTCCAGTGCAGCTACCACCACGGTGTCATCGGAAGAGCTCAGATATTTGATGATCTTGTCGGATTTTCCTTTCTCTTGTAATTTTTGGATCTTACTTAAATCATGTTGTTCCATAAACACGCGCCTCTTTCTTTCTGCCAGCGCGGGGGGCGGTAAAATCGTCTCCGGGTCATCACTATATGTCGCCTGTGGTGATTGGCTTTTCTTGATAATATTATGATAACACCTTATCTGTCAGAAAACAATTATAGCAAAATGAAGGATTTCTAAAAATTCTATAACCTGATTCCACTTGTCCCATCACGTTTTTTATACTATACTGATATCATCAAATCGAAAGAAGGTACTCTCATGACAAAAACAGGAAATCAGCGAGATCAAAAAGCTGTTCACCCCCTGAAAACTGCTCCATCACCCGGATCTGCGGATGCTACGTGGTTGGAGAGAAAAATAAGAAAACAGAATTAAAGCAGGCGTTTCTGGCACTGCCGGAGGAGGAAATGTTCAAGTACTTCGAGATTCTGCGGAAGAGTCTGTCCGGCACCATCGGAAAGAATCTGCTGAATCTGGAATTTCCGTTAAAGAGCGAAACAGAAGGTGGCACGCAGGAATTTCTGCTGCGTCTGCGGGACAGCCGTCTGAAGGATGATGCATTGCTTGAGCAGTTCTACGACCGCATCATCGAGTCCTATGAATATGTAGGAAATTATCTGATCCTGCTGATCCATGACGCCTACGATGTGCCGGGTCGTACCAGAGACGGCATCGAAATGGAGGACGCTTCCGACGAAGTCTATGACTACATCCTCACCTGCATCTGTCCCGTGGATCTGTCCAAGCCGGGATTGAGCTATAACGCTGTGGAAAATACCTTCCAGAACCGTATCCGCGGACTGGGTGGTAGGTATGCCGGATGCAGCCTTCCTGTTCCCCGCATTCAATGACCGCAGCACGGACCTGCACAGCACTCTGTATTATTCCAAGGATGCGGAAGAATTAAAGGAGAACTTCGTGGATCTGATGTTAGGCTGTCCTCTTCCTCTGTCCGCCGGTGGTCAGAAGGAGACCTTCCAGACACTGGTAGAGGAGACACTGGGCAATACCTGCGATATCGAAACGGTGAAAACATTCACGAAAAAATGAATGAGATTGCCCAGGAACATAAAGAAGATCCCGAACCTGTGGTATTGGATAAAAATGAAGTAAAGACCATTTTTGCCAACAGCGGTGGCCAATGACCGCATGGAGGTCTTCGACCAGTGTTTCGATGCGACTGCCGGTGAAGCTACTTCCCCTCATGATGACCAATGTCTACAATCCCCGCAGCTTTGAAGTAAAGACCCCAGATGTGGTCATCAAGGTCAATCCCGAGCGCACAGATCTGATAAACACTAAAATGATCGACGGCAGACAGTGCCTCGTCATCGAACTGGATGGCAACGTGGAGGTCAACGGCATTGCTGTACGGGCCGCCGGAAACAGAGCCTCTGATAATTCCATAGACGATTAAAACATCTTTACTATATTCATGAAGGCAGGGGAAAACCCCTGACTTTTTGTTCCGTGCCTGCGCACTCCCGCTTCTCCGCCTGTTTCGGTCCGTGCTAAGTGCAGACCTTTTTTCTAATCAATCATATACATTGCATTATGATGCTCTCACACTTTGGATATCCAATCTGAGAGCTGTTCAGTGACAGTGTATAATTATCTGCCATTCCCCATTTCTGATCCGTATAAAAATTGTAGTTCGTTCTGCGCCTTTTATCTGTATCATTTATCATCTTTACAGCATCTGATTCATTAACATTGTATAGTTTACAGATGCGCTGCACTTTTTTCCGGCATATCCCCGTGTATAAAAACATTCAGCACATCCTCCCGGTCTTTTAAGATAAAATCCGCATTTCTTCCTATGATCACACAGCTTTCTTTTTCCGCAATTTCCAGGATCACTTTTCTTTGTGCCTCATACACTATGTCCTCGATCGATTTCCCGGTAATGTCACGTCCTGTAAAGGCATAGGCAAACATGCCTTTCTTAGGAGATAAGCCATATCTGCTTCCTCCTTAACTTAAACTTTCCACTTTATTCTTCCGGATTCTCTTTAAAAATACATATCCCACAAGGCATGCAGCAATCTCTGTTATCGGGAATGCCCACCAGATTAAGGAAACGTCCATCTGTGCGTTTCTGACTAAACTGGAGAAAACACCTGCCAGCGGTAATATGATGACAAGCTGTCTGAGCAGTGAAATCACAAGCGACTCCAAACCGCCGTCCAATGCCTGATAAATTCCCTGATATGCTACATTGATTCCGGCAAAAATAAAGCTGATAGAAATAATTCTCATTGCTCCGATAAAATATTCTCTTGACTGTCCTGCATTAAATAAAGTAGCAAAAGCCCCCGGGAAAATTTCTGTAATTGCCACACCAATAATCATAAGCACAATCGTATAAATTAAGCCATATCTGATTCCATCCTGAATCCTCTTTTTGCTATGCATTCCGTACGCAAAAGCAATAATCGGCGTGATTGCATCTCTAAGTCCAAAGGCAAGGAACAGTACAAACTGCTGTACTTTATAGAACAATCCATATGCGGTCTGAGCCGAAGGACTGAATTTTAAAATCAGATTCATCACATAAACCATAATAGACATAAGCGCCTGTCCAATAATTGCCGGAAGTCCGATTGCATAGATTTCCCTGATAATTCTGCCCTCTGGTTTCATAAACTTTACACCATGCTCAAATTCCTTATTTAATTTCACATGGAAAATAAATAACAATGCTGCTGATACCACCTGTCCGATTACGGTTGCATAGGCTGCGCCTTCTACTCCCATTTCAGGAACCGGTCCGATGCCATAAATCATAATTGGGTCAAGAATAATATTTACCACTGCTCCCACAACCTGACCAATTGTTGAATAAATGGAACGCCCGGTTGCCTGTAACAATTTCTCAAATAGTGAGAAGGAAATAATTCCAAATGAAATCACACAGCATATTCTTAAGTAGCTTGTTCCCATTGCAATGACTTCCGAATCTACGGTCTGTGATGAGATGTATGCTTTTACTCCAAACATTCCAAACAGCAGACATACTGCATAAATAATCACTCCAAGAAATAAACTGTTTCCTGCAACTTTTGCAGCTTTTTTACTTTTTCCCTCTCCCAGTGTTCTCGCAAGAAGTGCATTGGTTCCCACACCGGTTCCGATTCCCACTGCTACCATAAGCATCTGAACCGGAAACACCAGTGTAAGCGCATTAAGTGCAGCCTCACTTCCTGATTTCATGTTTCCTACAAAGGCACTGTCTACAATGTTATAAACCGCCTGCAATGCCATCGATAAAATCATTGGTATTCCCATCTGCACCATAAGCTTATTTACCGGCATTTCCTTCATCTTGTTACTTTCTGCCATCTTAACTTAATCCTCCTTTTTCCACCTGCAGAAGCTGCCACTGGCAGCTTCTTACGGATATTTGGCAATATAAAAAGTGCGCACCTATCTTATAAGTTGGACTTACGCTGGGTATTGTCCCTGATACGATCCACCAGACTTTCGGAATGTGAGATATTATAGCTGCCTTTCCAGATGTCTCCATTACTGGATTCCATATAGTCACCGGTGTTCTGGTCATACGCTGCCAGCGTTGCCGCAGCAGTTCCCTTCAGTCCTTCTTCGATTTCCTCCATCATGGAACTGCGTACCGTCGTCAGCATAAAAAAGATAGATAACAGTCCCAACAATACTACCGGTCCGATGGTCATTGACAGAATCTTTTTTTGTATACTCATGAAAATGCCCCCTATTCTACCACAGATACGGTCTTGAAATACCAGTTGATACCTCCGGTGATCGTTGCATCATCCAGCGTTGTTCCTTCTTTGCCCACAGTCTCTCCCGTATTGGTCTCGATCACACCGTCAAATACCCCGTTTTCTCCGGATAAAATCTGCTTCTTGGCTTCTTCTACTTTCTCTTTCGTTCCCTCCGCACAGAAGTCCGCCAGACTCGTAATGTTCACCAGATTTTCACTCATTCCGCCGTAATAGTTGCTGCCGTCCCAACTGCCGTCAATGACGCTCTGCACTGCTGCCGTATAGTAAGCACTCCAGTTCCATACCACACTGCACAGGCAGGACTGCGGAGCATCCTTACTCATATCCGAATTATATCCGATACTATACACACCCTTTTCCTGTGCCAGTGTCTGCGGATACTCCGTATCACAGTGCTGGGCGATCACATCACAGCCCATATCGAGTAACGTCTGTGCCGCAGCTTTTTCTCCCTCGGGATCGTACCAGCTGTTTGTCACCTTTACGTATACCTTTGCGTCCGGATTCACCGAATAGATGCCGAGTGCAAAGGCATCTATACCGCCGGTGACCTCTGAATTGGAAGAATCCATGGCTGCCACATACCCGATTTTATTGGAAGAAGTATTCATTCCCGCCACAATACCGCTTAAGTAGCGCGCCTGATAGATTCTGCCGAAATAATTGTTGAAATTCTTACCGTTGCTCAGGTAACCGGTGCCGTGGGAGAAGTACACGTCCGGATATTCTTCCGCCATTTCTGCCGTAGTCTCCATATATCCCCAGCTGGTAGTAAAGATGATATTACATCCCTCGTCGATACATTCCTGAATCGCCTGTCTGGTCTCCTGCGTATCACTGTCATTGACATTAATCTTGCGGATGATCTGATCATCTGATAATCCCAGATTCTGCTGCATTCCCTGAATTCCCAGATCATGCGTATATGTATAACCGCTGCCCTCCACCGGATCCGACAGATGCAGTACTCCTACCTTGATCTCCTCCTTTGGAATCCCTGCAGTCTGTGTTGTTGCGCTGCTGCCGCTTTCCGACTGCACCACCTGCGTCGTCCCATTGCCACCTCTTGCCTCATATCCGATGTTTGTAGCATAATCGTCCACTTCTCCGGTACTACCGCAGCCTGTCAGAAGTGCACACCCCAGCAGAATTGCCGCTGCCTTCCAAAAGTTTCCTGTTTTACCTCTTCCCATATACAAGTACCCCTTTCTCTTTTTGTAGTCTATGTATATCTCTTATCTGTACCGTCTGATTTTTCAGAATCGGTTGATTCTACAAATATAAACTACAGCCTTCCCTTATTCCCTGCTGCCATGGCAGGTAAAATAAATCACCTGATACTCTTTCGCGATCTCTGTAAGAAACCGCATTGCTCCCTTGGTCCGGTTCTCATCCAGATTCACAAAAGGATCATCCAGAATCAAAAACGGCTTCTGTTCCTCATACATGGCTTCCACCAAAGCAAGTCTCATACAGATACCGATCAGGTCACGGTTGCCCAGACTCAGGTATCCGATGTCTCTGGGCATATTTCCTTCAATCACCTGTAATCTGGTATTGGCATCCATCTGATAATTTTCGCATTCCGTTCCCGTGAGAATTCTGTAATATTTCCGGAACCCCTGCATGACAGGTTCTGTATATTTCGCAGTGAACGAACTCTTTGCCTGTTCCAACAGATTTTTTGTCATTCCAAGCAATTCATATTGTTTGAGTCCTTCCTCTGTCTTCTTCCTGCAACGCTTCCAGCTCTTCCTGCATATTCTCCACATTATCCCAGGATTCCTGTAAGTCGGAAAGTTGTTTCTGATAGCTGTCGATAGTCTGAAAACATTCTTCCATACGCTCTGAAAGGACCTGCATTTCATCTGCCAGACTTTCCAGGGATTCCTCTCCCTCCGGAACCTTCAGTGCCAGAAGTGCCGGAATGTCCTCTTTCGCTTCAAACGCTCTTATCTCCTGCTCGATTCTCCTATATTCTTGTAACTCCTTCTCATAATCCTTTCTATGACTTTCCAGTTCAGCCAGCTGTTCTTCCGGGTGCTCCTCCGGAATCAGCTGCAACGACACAAAATAGTCTTTTACCTGTTCTTCCAGCGCTTCGTATTTCTGTTTTTGCTGTAAATATTTCTTTTGTTTTTCCAGTAAAAGCTGTCTCTGTCTGCACTTTCCCGCCAGTTCATGCAATGCCGCAAGATAATTTTGTGTTTCCGGTACTTCTCCGTATTCTGCAAAAAACTGCTGCAAATCTTTCTGCAATTCGGCAATTCTCGCAGTCTTTTCATCCGATCCGTCCTGCTTCTGCCGCTCCAAAAGTGCCTCGTAATCTTTTCTCTTATTCTGCAGTTCCACAAGCCAGGAGGTCAATTCCAGTCCTTCCCGAAAGTCCCCAGCGAGTGCAGAAATCCTCAATCTGTCCTTCCGCTATGCTGACCTGTGTCTCAAGTTCTTCCATTTCCTGTTCCAAATAGGAAAGCTCTGTATTTTCTCCAGTTTGGACTTTGGATCTGCCTGCTGTAAACAACAGTGCCGCTGCCACAGCTGCAATTCCCAGTACGATCAGGACTCCTCCGATCACTCCCTGTCCCAATAGGATCACAGCAAAACCGCCAAGCGATAAAAGAATGCCAAAAAGCAATAGCATTTTTTTCCTTTTACCTGCTTCTTCCTGTTCCCGCATGTATCTGGCATCTTCCTGTGCCTGTATGGATTGCAGGGTTTTCCTCTGTATTTCTTTCGCCTGCAGAAGACTTTTTCCTTCATTGCGGTTCGTCCAGGCATTTTTACACTGTCGATCTCCGCCTCCTGCGGCATTCCTTCCGCAAAATATCCGGAAAGCTCCTCTAACCGTCTGCTCTCTTCCCCTGACAGGGCATTTTTTCTTGTCGTACTTTCCAGGCTCTCAAGTTCTTGTGCCTCAGCATATTTTTCTTCCAGCCGGGCATTGTCCGCCATGGGGAAATTGTCTTTACACTGCGTCTGTTCTTCCTCTGTCAGGCAATAGATTTCCATTGCCTTTGCGGACAGAAATCCCCTGATTGCAAACGGCCGCTTTTTCACGTAATTCTTCCCCTTTTGGTATCACGCCGTTAAAATAGCTTTCCGCTTCTTTTAAAGTCTGCTGTCTCTGTGCCATTTTTGCACGCAGATCCAGGTACTTCTCTTTTTTCGCCTGCTGGTCCTTATAAATTCCCAGTTCCTTTTGTCTCTCCTGCAGTTCTGTCAGTTCCGCAGAAAGCTTTTCTCTCTCCTCGATTGCTGCCTTTTTCCGGGTATCAATACTTTCCATCGTATTCTGTATCTCCTGCCCATTACGGATCTGCGTCTTCAGTTCCGTAATGCGGTCCTTGCTCTGACGGAGCAATCCGGTCTTGCGAGATGGAGACATGCTGTTTAACAGATCGTTCAACCGCTTGTCCGCTGTCTCAAAATTATTGATATCGTCCGTATTCTCCGCCAGATTCCCGATTTTGGCATTGATGCCGTCCGTAACAAAGGTCTCGCAGTCATTCTGTGAGATAAAAATCGTTCGTTCAAAGGATCCTGCGTCGATCCGGAACAACTCTTCTCCCAGATTTTGTGTGAAATCTCTGCATGGCAGATTTGTTTTCGTATCTGTCAGCTGAAATTCATCTTCTGCGCTTTTACTTCCGAAGGTTCTGCGAACAGAATATTGCTTTCCTTCACTTTCGAATCGCAGTTCTCCGCCATAGACGCCCTTTTGCCAGGGACTGTATCTCTTCCTCTCATTTTCCAGCGGGTCTCTCTTCCCTTCATTCCGGAATCCGAACAGCATAACGCGTAAGAATGCAGCCAGTGTGCTTTTTCCCCAGCCGTTTCCCTCACAGACGGTGTTGCAGCCATCTGTAAAATCATATGTAAAGTCACTTAGCTTTCCAAAATTCTCAATGTGACATTTGATCAGTTTCATGCGTCCAGGATCTCCTCTCCGGCCAGTGCCTGCAATCCGTAATGTATCACTGTCGCCTTGTCCTCTTCCGGCAGATCCGCTCTGCCCATGACAGTACGGATAAACTCTCCCTTTAAGGACTTATCCTTTGCAAAAGCAGCATAATCCACCAGATACTCAGAGCTGTCCTTAATCTTCACAAAATAAAAAAGGTGGCTGAACTGATGTAGCAGAAAGTCAATATCCTTTTCACTTTCCACATCTATTTTCCCGACCAGTTCATACTTGATCAGACTTTTCTCCGGGTAACCTTTCCCGGTTGTCTCGGCTCTCATCCGTTCCATGATTTCCGTCGTGGATTCACAACCGGTAATATCCACCGGGATGGTATAGAGCTTCCGGGATGCGAAAGGAATAAACGTACTGTCAATTGTACCTGTCAGCTCATCAATGTCAAGCATCACAAATCCATGCTCTCCGCATTCATCAAACCCTCTGCCCTCCAGACAGCCGGGATAACAATAGACGCCTCTCGCATCCAGACGCTCTTTTTTATAGCTGTGGATGTGTCCCAGGGCAAGATAATCAATTCCCTTATTTTTCAATGCCGTCAGATGAATGATCTCCGCCTTATCTCTCGCACTGTATTCCGATTCCTGCCCATGCAGGACTACAATGTTGCATTGATCCACATCCAGTGACAGCGTATTATATATGCTTCCGCTGTTTTCCGGTGTCAGTTCCACCCCAGTAACCGCAACTCCCTTACCGGAAGTATTCTCCGTCCCTGAAAGTTCATAGCTTGTCCAGTTGTTCCCGAATAGATGAAGATTCTCCGGAAGTTCCGAAAGACTGGACGTAAAGCTTCCTTCGTCATGATTCCCCTGTAAGTAATAAAAAGCTATTTGGGGATGTCCCTGAATTAAGTCTTTTACCACATTCCGGGCGGTAGCGGATACGTTTTTCGTATCGAACAGATCTCCTGCGATTATGATCGCCGCCACGCCCTGCTCTGCCCCGTAGGTAACCATATTCTGAAAAGGTAGTCAGCAATTCCGTCTTGCGTTCTCTCGCTTTTTCTTTGGTCAGATTTGCACTCATTTTGGAATCCAGATGGATATCCGCACAATGGATGATTTTCATATTGCTGCCTCCCGCATTAACCATGTAGCACCTGTTGCAAAAGATTGTAACGATGCAGAATCTCATTCGCAAAACCGCATCTTTGATGCTCTCGTTTTGCAGACATATTCATTATATACGAATCTTTGTTCTATTACAACAAAAACGTATCGGTAATGAGACATTCGGTCTCGTTTTCCGATACGTTTTTTTAAGATGCTGAATCACCTGTGTTTATGACTATACCTGCAGTCTGCCGGCTGTAATAAGTTTTCCGGATTTTTCTGTCAAATAACAGAATATCTTCTCCACCGATCTCGAACTTCACTTCCTGGCCGATCTTGTAGGCGGTATTGCCAAAGACTACGCCGGTCAACAGGAAATCACCGATACGAAGCTTAATCGTGGATTCCATACCCGTGGGCATGGCACCGTAGATCACGCCGTCCAGTCCTGCGCCATCGTGTAATTGCAGGGCTTCGGGACGTACACCGATGACAAAATCCTCGTTGGTGATCACGGGAGCTTCCTGCAGTGCATAATCATCCTCGTTCACTCTGGCAATATGATACTTGAAGACTTCATCCTTGTTGGATTTCTCCACAGCTTTCTTATCCTGCATTTTCTCTTTGTGACGGGCTGCCTCATCGGCTTCGTTCTTATCTCTCTCTGCGAACCATCTCTGCAGATCCAGGTGTTCTTTCGGAACAAACTTTGCCTTTCTACCGTCTAAGATCGTCACATCCAGGCTGCCGTTTTCATTCTGCACACCCTTGGCTTCGATAAAATTAATGGAAGGATTTCCTACGAAATCAGCCACAAACAGGTTGTTGGGTCTGCTGTACACAGTCAACGGTGCTTCATACTGCTGCAACACACCGTTGTTGATCAGGCAGATCTTCGTTGCCAGTGTCATAGCTTCCATCTGGTCATGGGTTACATATACGAAGGTGCTTCCGGTCTCCACATGCAGACGCTGCAGTTCATATCTCATTTCCAGACGGAGTTTCGCGTCCAGGTTAGACAGTGGCTCATCCATGAACAATACCTGGGGTTCCGGTGCCAGTGTTCTGGCAATGGCAACTCTCTGCTGCTGTCCACCGGACAGTTCTGCAGGATAACGATTCATGAACATTCCGATCTTAACGATACGGGATACTCTGCGTACTGCCAGGTCAATCTCTTCCTTGGAATATTTTCTGACCCTGGTTACTACCTTGCCACCGGATACGACTTCAAATTTCTCGTTAAGCTCTTCCCCTTTTTCCTTATGACCTGCCAGGATGCTGTCCAGCTTGGCAGTCAGTTCCTGCTTCTTTTGCTTTGCGGCACTTTCTTTGTCTGCTGCCTCGTGGAGCTTGTAATTATACAGTTCCTTTGCAGTATAGATAGAAATGGTGTAATTATCGATCAGCTTCAGATAGACCATATCCAGGTCTAACTTTCCCTTTTTATCTCTGCATTCCTCAATGAGTTTTACCAGCTCTCCCGGATTCTCCAGTGCCTTGATCATGCTTTTTAAAGCTTTGGCATCCTCATCGATCACGGGAAGTTCTTCCTTGATATTTCCCAGTCCGAAGGAGATGTTCTGGTATACCGTCATATTCGGCCACAGTGCGTAGTTTTGGAACAGAAATCCGACTTTTCTCTTATTTGCGGGAACATTGATTCCCGCTTCACTGTCGAATACCACCCGGTCTCCGATCTTGATCTGCCCGCTGGTAGGGGTCTCCAGACCGGCGATCATACGTAAGGTAGTGGTCTTGCCGCAACCGGAGGGACCAAGCAGAGTGATAAAGGAATTATCCTCCATATCCAGACTCAGATCATCTACCGCATAGAATTTTCCCCAACGTTTTGTAACATGTGTTAATTTGATTTCCGGCATAGTTATTTACCTCCGATACCTTCATCCAGGCTGGACCCGGTCAGTTTATTTACTAAAGTATTAAAGATCAGGATCGTTACGATCAGGATCAGGTTAATGGCGCTGGAGAATGCATACAGTCCCATCTCATCGAAATAATCCAGTGTCGTGGAGAGGATAAAGCCCTGCGTACATAGCAGTAAGAACAGGGACAGCTCTCGCAGACAGGTCATGAACGGAAGCATATATCCGTTGATAATGGAAGACTTCTGGATCGGAATGATAATCCGCAGCATCCGCTTGTACCAGGGAATATCCTGGATGATGGCCGCTTCCTCGATCTCTCCCGACAGCTGCAGCATGGAGTTCAGTGCACTTCTGCTGGCGAAAGGAATGTACTTGATCACGCCTGCGATGATCAACAATGTGTAAGTGTTGAACAGGTTGATCTTGTCATTGGAGAACAGGATGAAGAAGGCTGCGCCCACTGCCAGGGACGGCATCAGGTACGGCAGGAATGCCACACCATTGACGTAATTCGCCCACTTACTTCTCCGGTTCTTAGATACTGCATAACCGATCAGGGTACCGATGGTACCTGCGATCAGAGCACAGCAGACGGCGACTAACATTGTTCCCTTGAAAGCTCTCCAGATCAGCGGATTGTGGAGAATACCGGGCTGTCCGTACAGAGCACCGGCTCCGTTGTTATCCGTCAGCCACCACTTGGTGGTCAGAGCGCTGGAATCCATGGTGTACAGGAAACTGTAATCTCCCGGATTCGGAAGGAAAGTCTCCAGTGCGAAGGACAGAATCGGGAAAATACTGGTGAAGAAAGTGATAACGATCAGAATGATCGCGATCAGATATTTCCCAACTTTCCTAAGTTGATCTTGGAGATCTGTCCGGATTTACCGGTAACCGTCGTATAATTTTTACGGCTCTTTAAGCTCATCTGGTTCATCGTGAGGATCGCGACTCCGAAGATCATCATGATGATGGCAAGAATACTGGCCTCCCCGGTGTACTTGGAGTTCATGGAGATGTACTTGGTGGACAGAGTGGTCAGTCCCAGGTAGTGAGGTACGGGATAACTTCCCATGGCGCTTCCAAATACCAGCAGGATTGTGGAAAGAATCGCCGGTTTGACCATGGGTAAAGTAATACGGAACATGGTCTTCCACTTCGGTGTATCCAAAATCGTCGCTGCTTCCTCCAGATTGGCATCCATGTTGCGGAAGATGCCGCCGATCAGGATGTAGGCAAAGGGGCATAATGCAGTCCCAATACTACTGCACTGGGGAACAGCCCCAGGCACCACCATTTGGGCATCGTAATATTAAAAGCGAAGCCAGCAGACCGTTGGAGGTTCCGGTGACTGCATTACTGTTGAATACATTCTGCCATACCACTGCCAGTGTCCACTGTGGCATGATATAGGGGAAAATAAATATGGAGCTTAAATATTTTTTACATTTTAAATTGGTTCTCGTAATCAGGAAAGCGAACACTCCGCCGAACACAATGGAGATCAGGCAGGTGAAAACTGCCAGCAGCACAGTATTTAACAGCGGTGTCCACAGATTCGTTCTCGCCAGTTTACTGGTGAACAGATCCACATAATTAGCAAAGGAATAACCGGTTGCTTTTCCGGTAAGATGCGCATCGATGGTGCCCGGATGGATCTTGAAGGTATCTTCGACGATTGCCACGATCGGTGCCACTGTGGTAAAAGTAAGTACGATACCAAACAGAAGCAGAATGATATTTTGTGGCTTTGAGAAGTACGTCTTGATCTTGTTCAGAACAATCACCATCTTGCTTGTTTTTTTTGCGGCACTCTGATTCATGGTTTACCTCTCTTCCCAATACAAGCTTATGGTCCTGTAGAATCCATTCGTCCCTGCGAATCAGAAAAAACTGCTACTTACATGCAAGGCATGATGTAGCAGATTTTCTTATTCTGACGGGACGAATAGTTACTCTTTATATTATATTATTCAGCGGTGTACTTCGGTAACAGTTCGATCCAGCTTCCTACCGTGAAGGATACGGATGCACAGTACTCGGGATCTTCCATTACCAGCTTTCCATCGGTAGACCACCAGTCGAAGCCTCTGTCATTCTTGTTCTCGAACTCTACATTGCCGTTGGCGTCCATACCACCGGTGCTGTGCTGATAGGTAGCTTCGATAGCCTTAGCCACTTCGGGATTGTAGGAATAGCTTCCCATGTCCTTGCCCCATGCACTGTAACCGTCTTCGTACAGGTCATGTATGCGATAAAGGCACATGCAGTCCAAGGCAGCGGGCTGTTATCAGTGACGAAGAAGTAATGACAATAACCGTAGCCACCAATTCCCTGATAGCCATCCTGGTAAGCTGCAACCTTGACATTATTCACAGATACACCTGCGGACTCCTCTACGGAACGGAACTTGTTGTATACTAACAGTCCACACTGATCAGTTGCGGAATCTGTTACCAGTGTATTACAGATAGGACCGTCATCGGTCTGGGCATTGTAGCTGCCTACCCAGAGCTTGATCCATGCCAGTGCATATTTGCCATCGGCACCTAATCCCAAATCGCTTGCTTCGGATTCCATTTCGTCGATGGTGGGCTGGAAGTAAGCCTGCTCGTCAGCGGGTAATGCATTGAAAGCATCCTTTAACATAGCTGCGTATTTGTCTTCGGTCAGCATGTACAGGAAGTTCTTTCCTACAACTTCGGAATCAATATCCATGAAGAGGGCATGTACGCCTTCACCCACGAAGTCCCAACAGTTGTCGTATACTTTGTCACCGGTGCAGTTGTACTCAAATACCTTGTTCTGTAATTGTAAGGCGAGATATCCGTCTACGGCATCCGGTGTGGTTCCGTTAGCCTCTGCCCATTCCTTTGGAATATAGGTATCCAATATTCCGGTCTGTACCATTTTGGATTCGATCTGATTACCATCCTGGATCAGAGTCATTGCGAAAGTTCCTTCGGGTTTCAGGGAATCAGCGGTCAGCTGCTCGAAGATCTTGTTGTTCTTAGGCTGCTGCCAGTCAAATTCCATGCTGTAAGAAGGATCGATAGACTGCAGATACTCGATGAACAGAGGAAGTGCTGCTTTACCACGGCTGGAATTACCTACGCCGTAAAAGGTCTTGCCGTTGGATTCTTCGATGGCCTTCTGTGCCAGTTCCTCCATGGTCATTCCTTCTGCCTGTTTGATGATCTGCTGAGTTGCAGTAAGATTTGCGTCGTCGGCTGCCTCCGGGGTCTTGGTCTCTGCCACCGTCTCGGTTCCGGCTGTCTGTGTGTTGTCTGCGCTTCCAGTTGCCTGGTTCTGTGTCTCACTGCTGCCGCATCCGGCTAACATACCAACACTCAGTGCACAGATCATAAGTAACGATACTACTCTTTTTCTTCATATGCTGTCCTCCCTTGAAACATATAGTTTGTATAACCCTTTATGGTCCACTTACTTGGAATGGGATGTTTCCCACTTCCGTTCTGATGATTCTATTCTACGTTGGGAATTCAGCAATTTGTATAAGGCAAAACTGTTATTATTTTAATATTTCTGATACTATGTATAGTTTTTCTGATATTTCGTCGTTTCTTTTGTACATCTTTGTTGTTTTACATGCTTCTATCCTGGTATTCGGAGGGAGTGACACCAACAATCCTCTTAAAGCTGCTGGAAAAAAATGTGCAACATCACGATAGCCTACCTGCTCTGCAACTTCGTACACCTTATTCCGGCAGTCATTCAACAGTTTCATGGCAGTACGCATACGCACTCTGGTAATGTATGCCGCCACCGTATAATCCGTCTCCCTTTTGAATGTATGACTCAAATGTCCTTCACTGATTCCCAGATGTTCTGCAATCTGGGCAACACTCAGCTCCGGTTCCCCATAATGTGCGGAAATATAGTCTACGGCTGCCATGACGTATTTACTCTTGTCGCCTTTATTTAAGACCAGTTCGGGAAGCGGCTCCTCCTTGCTGTTTTCCAATTTTTCCTGTGTCCTCTTACGTTTCTCCAGTGCATTGCTCACTGCCTGTTCCAGTTCCCCGTCTCCAAAAGGCTTTAACAGATAGTCACTGGCCAATAATTTCAGGGCGCTCTGCGCATAGGAGAATTCACTATAGGCAGTCAAAAAGATTACACTGACGTCATTTCCTTCTGCCCGGAGCTGCTTCAGCATTTCGATGCCGTCCATTTTGGGCATACGGATATCGCAGATCAGCAGATCCGGATGATATTTCCGCACGGCTTCCAGTCCTTCGATCCCATTGCCGGCTTCCGCCACGACGACACAGTTCAGTGCCTGCCAGTCTGTCTCCATCACGATTCCTCTGCGCACCAGCATCTCATCATCGATCACGATCACTTTGTACATCGTATTACTCCCTCCATTGTCTCTTCCCGTTTTCTGTATATTCCCCACTATCCGGTAAAATTCCTCTCTGCCCGTTGCTCTGTATCGGTTCCTCAGGCTTCTCCGTATCTTACCGGCAGCCGTAATGTCACTTTCGTACCGTGGACTTCGCCTTCCTCTTCTGTTCGCTGTCCGTCCGTAGGGGCATTTTCGGCGTTTAAGGTAAGACTCTCCATATGAATGCCGTATTCTTCCCCATAGGTCAGCCGGATGATCGTATCCACATTGGATACTCCGATATGTCCCACCAGTTGCTCCTGCCTTCTATGATTGATGGCCTCCATCTGCTCTTCAGGGAGCACCACAGCCGTCATCCGTTACTTCAATACACAGAACATCTTCCTGTTCTGTGATCCGCACAAGGATATTTCCCTCTTCGCTCTCTTTTAGTCCGTGCAGAACCGAATTTTCTACGATGGGCTGTATGATCAGCTTTCGGGATCACGCATACTCCTCCAGTCCCTCCTCCATTTCCACGGAATAGGTAAACTTATCGTTAAAACGGATCTTCTGGATATCCACGTAACAGTTCACCAGCTCCAGTTCTTCCTTCAGGTAAATGAACTGTCTCTTGGAAATACTGGTCCGCAGGATCTTCGCCAGACCCGCTGCCATGGTGGGATCTCCGGAATGTGATTGGCCTTCGCCACCCATTTCATGGTATCCAGTGTTGTACAGGAAATGGGGATTTAACTGTGCCTGCATCATGGCAATATGGGAAGCATTCAGTTCCTTCTGCTTCTCCACCTTATCCTGCACACTCTGTTCCAGCTCATTGGCCATGATATTAAAGTTACGGGACATTTGTCCCAATTCATCCTCCCTGTCGGAGGCAATTCTTACACTCAGATCTCCCTCCTGCAGAGTACGCATGGCAGTATTCATCCGTTCGATAGGACGGGTCATATTTCTACCCAGCCGGGAAGCCACCAAAACACACAGAATGACACTGATGGTCAGCATCACGATCAACACACTGTACATGGAACTTCAATACTTCCCTGTTGAAAAACACGCTGGGACACGACCATGCAGTATACAGACCACTCTCTCCCAAGGGCTGGATCAACAATTCTCCTGCCCGATAGACCCCCAACAATTTATGACCACTCATCAGTTCATGACGGATCTGCTCTTCCTGCAGGTTACCATTATCATAAATGGTTCTCCAGAAGGGGTCCATGATTGCAACATCCGTTTTGGCATTTCCCTTATCATGAATGCACTTTTCAAAATTTTCTGCGCGCATGCTGATCACGATATAACCTTCAGGTATACCGTCTTTTCCCAAAGCTTTCCTGCTGCATACAATAAAACTTGCTGTCATTCTTTCTGCCCGCTGCAGCACCAATGTATCCTGACTGTCTTCCACCGCTTTCAGAATTCCCCAGTAAACCGGCAATTCCATTCTGGCATCTGGCACTTCCCTGTGCCGTAGTGTAAATACACTTTCCGTTTCTGTCATAGAGATCAAACTGGGCATATTCCCGGTAATCGGACACTTCCCGATAAATTGCAGGTAAATCTTGCTCTTCGACCAGGTGTCATCTTCACCTATCTGTTCCACGATCCGGGTGTTAGCATTTATATTCTCCACTACCGTCTCGAACTCCTGAAACAATTCCAATATGCCAGCATCTATCTGTTCCGCCTGCTCTGTTACTTTTTCTCATAATCACTGTTGATCTTGGTCTCCATGGTCTGGATCAGGAATACCCCAAAAGCAATAACGGCAATAACGCAACTACACCGAAGCAGACCAGCAACTGTCTGTGAAACGACTTTTTAATCCACTTTTTCATCTGTTCTCCCCTGCAACGTCTCCCATGTGTTCCAGGATTTTTCCTTTTCGCTGAAAGCCCAATGAATATCATAATCGATCGTTTTTAATTTTTTCTGCTCCGGTGCTGCATTTTCTTCCATATCATTGCGGACAGTTCTCCGGAAAAAGACTTCCTCCACCAGTCTCTGTACATCACTACTGACGGTAAATTCAAAAATAATTTGCATTCTCTAAATGTTTCGTTCCTTTTACAATGGCGGTGGCATCGGAATGGCACTGGTGCCGTCCGTAGGATAGGTCATGACCAGATCCTCTCCCTCCAGAATCCGCTGTCTGGCCATTCCTTCATTGGTGATTCCTACCAGTCTCGTGCCAGTGTTCACCTCATCCAACACTGCCCCGGAGGACGGTGAAATATTACCATCCAGCGCATCGTTAAAGTTGCGCAGAATTCTTCTGTTCCTCCGCATCCACCACCTGTAACATGGTGCACAATGCGGTAAAGCTGCTTCCTGATTTATTCGGATCCGCAAATGCTATTTTCCCTTTCCAGCGATCAGTCTGCAGCTCATCCCAGGTTTTGGCGCAGCCACCGGGTATACCAGCTTGCTGTTGTATATAAAACGATAGGTAATACAGAAAATGGTGTATACGCATCCCCTTCTACCCGATAAGCTTCTTCGATCTGATCTGTTTCCGCTGACCCGGTAGGGCTGTAAATACTCCCGGCATTCTTCGAAGTTCTCAATACCTCCACCGAACATAACGTCAAAGTTCCCGGAGGATCCTGTTGCAATTCTTCGAATAATGCAATCGTATCCCCTGCTTTTAATTCCACAAAAATACCGGTACGCTCCTCGAATTCTTTGATGATCGGTTCATATACTTCCTCTTTATGAGCAGTATATACGATCAGTTTTTTATCCTCCGGAATCTGATAGACTGTTTCCTCCGACTGACCGCAGCCGGTAAGTAGAAAAATTGCTGCTGTCAGAACAGACAGAACAGATAGCTTTCTTTTATATTTTTTACTATAAGTCCCCATAATTTTACTCTTACCTTTTTTTTTTTGTTTTTTTTTCACTGTATTGTTTCTGTTATTTCTCTGGTTTTTCGATTTTTCTCCCGGCTGCTGTCTGTTGCAGTCTGCGCATCCGGTCGTACTGCCCATACATCTTTTGCACTTCATTCTCCAGGATGTAGTAGTGGCGGATGTACGGGATCAGCAGGATCAGGATCACTACCGGGAGTAATAAGGTAAAAAGGCTGTCAGAGATCACACTTAAGACGATCGCCAGCATCTCTAACAACGCAAAAGTCACCGTAACGATCAGATGGATCAGGCGCTCATGCTGAAAAAATCCCACCTGCACCAGATGCTCCTGAAGCTTGTCCTGAACCATTTCCTGCATAGTCTGTTCCTCAGTATCCGTTTTCTCTGTATCAGTTTTCTGTGTATCCGACTGTCTCTGTATCGCTTGCGTTGAGTATTCGCCGTCCTGTGATAATGTCTGCGCTCTCTGCTCCATTTTCTGTCAAGCCACTCATCTATTTGTTTTCGATATTGCAAAATGCGCTGCTCCATGGTGTACCTCACCTTTCCGCTTCCTGTATTACTACATCATACCTATCTTTTGGCTGTTCGTCAATGCGACCAGGAACTAAAAAAACGCCTCTATGCATACGCATAAAGACGTTTTTCTTCATTTCAAACATAAAAATGGGGCCTATAGGGCTCGAACCTATGACCCTCTGCTTGTAAGGCAGATGCTCTCCCAGCTGAGCTAAGACCCCACAAGGATTAATGAAAATCCTTTAACGACCCAGATCGGACTCGAACCGACGACCTTCGCCGTGACAGGGCGACGCTCTAACCAACTGAGCCACTGGGCCATATTTATTATTTATCTTATGAAATGGAACTGCTTTCAGTGGACCTTCGGGGACTCGAACCCAGGACCGACCGGTTATGAGCCGGTTGCTCTAACCAACTGAGCTAAAGGTCCGCAACCCCTTCGGGACTG
>VOFC01000937.1_pt1 | contig 47848 bp, 71 predicted proteins | sample 5384161 | NCBI WGS metagenome assembly VOFC01 (sample SAMN12384722, study PRJNA508395) | human gut metagenome | isolation source: healthy gut B | host: Homo sapiens | reverse complement strand
AACGGCTGAAGAAATCAAGATCATGCATACGAAATGTATGGGACCGGATGATATGATCTCCAATCTTTCAGGCGGCAACCAGCAGAAGGCCATCTTCGGTAAGTGGCTGGAGCGTTCTCCAAGCGTATTCATGATGGATGATCCGACACGAGGAATCGACGTTGGAGCAAAATATGAAATCTATGAACTGATCATCAATATGGCAAAACAGGGAAAAACGATCATCGTTGTTTCTTCTGAAATGCCGGAAATACTTGGAATTACCAACAGGATCGGTGTAATGTCTAATGGACACCTGGCAGGAATTGTAAATACAAAAGAAACAAACCAGGAAGAATTACTGAGACTCAGTGCGAAATATCTGTAACAGGAGGAAAAGTGGAAATGGCAGAAAACAGCGTTATTATTTCGGCTGAAGAAGAAGCAAAGCTTTTGAAGCCCATCGATGAATATGTGGAAGAAATCCAGAAAAAATCGATGCATTACGTGCAGACGGCTTTGACAAAGTGAGCGATCTGAAAAACCAGATCGCTATCGCAAAGGAAAATCAAGAACTTATCCAAAGCACAGAGAGATAAGATCATTGAAAACAGCAAAAAGAGCTGGAAAATGCGAAAAAGTAGAAGCAAACAACAAGGAAGAAATTAAAAAGCTGATCGCAGAGGCAGAGGATTATCTGGCGAAGCATTACAAGAAGGATTACTACGATGTAGTAAACAATAGCTGTAAGGCTGCAAAGGCAGAAGAAAACAGCAGATATGAGAAGGTCAAAGCAGATTTAAAGAGCGAGCATCAGAAAAAGATCGCTTCTTTGAAGGATGCAGAGGAGATCAAGGCTGAAAAATATGTGTTGAAAAACAAATTGTTTGATGCACAGATGGCTCACGAATCGAAGCTGCAGGAGATCAAAGACAGAAGACATGAAGCATTCATGCATAAATATCATCTGATCGATCTGCTGAGAACCTCCAAGTTCACATTCCCTCAGCAGAGAGCACAGAAACTGGAAAATTACAGATACTCCTTCAATTTATCCCAGTTTTTGTACAAAAATGGCCTGTACATCGTAATCATCCTGATTTTTATTGCGCTGTGTATCATCACACCAATCGTTAAAAAATACACAGCTGCTGACCGTTACCAATATCCTGAATATCTTACAGCAGGCATCCCCGCGTATGTTCCTTGCACTTGGTGTTGCCGGCCTGATCCTGTTGACAGGTACGGACCTTTCGGTAGGACGTATGGTTGGTCTGGGTATGGTTACAGCAACCATTATCATGCATAATGGAATCAATACAGGTGCCGTATTCGGGCATGTATTTGACTTCTCTGCTATGGCTCCTACTGCGAAAGCATTGCTTGCATTGTTAATGTGTGTGATCTTTACAACGGTATTTTCTATGATTGCCGGCTTCTTCATGGCAAGATTCAAAATGCATCCGTTTATTTCTACAATGGCGAATATGCTGATCATTTTTGGCCTGGTAACCTATGCTACCAAGGGTGTATCCTTCGGTGCCATCGATTTTGCTATTCCTAACACTTTCATTCCGCAGATCGGTAAATTCCCGACGATCATCCTGTGGGCAGTTGCAGCAGTTATCATTGTATGGTTTATCTGGAATAAAACAACATTTGGTAAAAACCTGTATGCGGTAGGCGGAAATCCGGAAGCAGCAGCAGTATCTGGTATTTCTGTATTCAAAGTAACGATGGGAGCATTTATCCTGGCAGGTATCCTGTATGGCTTCGGCTCCTGGCTGGAATGTAACCGTATGGTTGGTTCCGGCAGTGCAGCTTATGGACAGGGATGGGATATGGATGCCATCGCAGCCTGCGTAGTTGGCGGTGTTTCCTTTACCGGTGGTATCGGTAAGATTTCCGGAGTTGTAACGGGTGTGTTGATCTTTACCTCTCTGACCTACTCTCTGACGATTCTGGGTATTGATACAAACCTTCAGTTCATCTTTGAAGGTATCATTATCCTGGCAGCCGTAACCCTTGACTGTCTGAAATATGTACAGAAAAAATAATGAAAGATTCATAAAGATACCAGGAGTGCAAAGCACGTAGCAATCTGGTATCAAAGGGGTCAGAAAAACTTTTGATTCCAACATCTTCATAAACAGATAGAATATAAGACAGCCCGGTCGTCCGATGGATGGCTAGGGCGGTCTTTTAGTTCTGTTTTGGCAAAATTTGTAACTATTCAGAGCCATGCGAAATGGAAGAAAAATCGCGAATCATGTTTACATGAATGAGCTATTTTCCTGGAATTTCATATGGCGAGAAGCAACATCGAGATGCAGCGTAAGCGGAATCGAGATGGGGCTCTGAATAATTAAAAATTTTTGTAACTATTCATTCAGCAGAGAGCAATCTTCTGCTATAATAAAGGAATAATAATATGCTCCGCAAAACAGGGGATAAGCATGGAACAATATAAAGTGATTCTTGTCGATGATGAGGTGGAGGTCATCGATATCATGAAACAAAGATCCATTGGAATGATCTGGGATTTGATGTGGTAGGCAGTGCCACCAATGGCGTGAAGGCCCTGGAGCTGGTGGAAAAGCTTCAGCCGGACGTGGTACTGACGGATATTAAAATGCCTTACATGGATGGGCTGGAGCTGGCCAGAAAGACTGAACCAGGACTATCCGAATATTTACATTATGCTTTGTACAGGCTTTGACGAATTCGAGTATGCAAAAGAAGCGGTTCATCTGGAAATCAAAGAATATATGCTGAAACCCATCAGCGCCACAGAGCTGTCAGACAGTCTGGTGAAGCTGAAAAATACCCTGGACAAGGAACGGGAAGAAAAAGTTAAATGTAAAAAACTGGAGGATTATTTTCAGGAAGTGCTGCCAAAGCTACAGTCCAATTTCTTTATTTCCCTGATCGAGGGAAGAGTTGGCGAAGAGGACTATGAACGATTTCTTCAGAACTATCGGGTGGATATGAAGGGACCTTTGTTTTGCTGCATGATTTTTCATACTTCGGAAAATGATGTGCCGGAGGGCATGAATCCCTTATTATTATCCATGTCCGTGGAACGTGAGATCAAACAGCGGCTGATGGAGAACTGTAATTGTCAGGAATTTATCTATATGGGCAACACAATTTTGATCATGGAGCTTCATTCAGAAGAGGAGATGGCCCAATTGACGGATAGCTGTGACCGATTCTGTCGCTGGGCATGGAGAATTATGGGGGCGGCGGTTACTGCAGGAGTCGGAACCGTATGCAATAATCTGCATGATATCAGCATCTCTTACGAGGGAGCCAGAGAGGCAGTGTCCTACCGTGTCTTATATGGAACCAAACGAGCGATCAATATTGCAGAGATAGTTCCGAAAGAGTCCAAAAAGACGGTTCCCCTGGAAGAAACAAGAATGCAGGAGCTGTTTCGTGCCATCCATGTAGGGGATCAGGAAAAGATCCGGAAAGAAGCGATCAAGGAGATAGAAAAACTCCATAAGAATGCAGATACCATCAGTCAGTATAATCTGGCCACCATGGAGATTGTCAGCGGATTTTTCAAGTTTTGTGCCAATAATTCTATGGATTTTAATGATATCTCCGGAAATGTACAAAACCTTTACGAAAGAGTCACACAGTTAGACGAAACCTCCATGACAAACTGGATTATCAATATGTCTACAGCCATCAGCGAAAAACTGAAAAGTACCAGAAACAGTACCTCCAGACGTATGATCACTGACGCGCAGAATATTGTAAAGCAAAGATATATGGAGCCTGACATTTCACTGGATGAGGTATGTGCAGATCTTGGGGTATCCAATTCCTACTTTTCTTCTATTTTTAAGAAGGAAACAGGGCAGCCCTTTGTCACTTATCTTACGGATTACCGAATGGACAGAGCAGAAGAACTGGTACTCAACACCGATGAAAAAAAAAGCTATAAGATAGCAGAAAAAGTAGGATATCAGGATGCAAATTACTTCAGTTATGTGTTTAAAAAAGAAATTCGGCGTTTCCCCATCCAAATACAGAGCCTCCGGAAAATAAAAAAGGACGGAAAGTCAAAAGACAGAAAGAGAAAAAAGGTGTGCAACAGGGAACAGGTGAAAGGGAAAATACATGAAAGATAGAAAAAGAAAGCCGAATTCCAGGAAGAACATCGTATTTAACATAGAGACGATCATTCTATCTGTCCTTATGGCAATCTCATTGGTCACGATCATTGTCATGGGACTGTTGCTGTACCATCGCTTCAAGCTGGCATTGGAAAAAACAGCAGTGGACAACACGGAAGCAACCGTGGAGGGAACTGTAGACCGGTTAAATGCAGATCTGCTGGATATTCGCCAGATCTTTAATGGAGCAAACTATAACGTGGTTCAGCAGTTTGATATATCCAGCGGGGAATTTGTGGAGCAATTCAGTCTTCTTTATGAGACCAACTCCGATAAGGTCCAGAGTGTGGCATTGTATGACCCCAAAAGGAAAACTGATCGCATCGGAGCCGGTGGCGTTAGAAAAGAAAAATGTGCAGGTGCAGACTCAGGAGTGGTATAAAAATGCAGAAAATGCAATTGAAAATGTACATTTTTCCACACCCCATATCCAGGAATTGTTTGAAGACGGAGCCTATCGGTACCAGTGGGTGGTTTCTCTGAGCAGCTATGTGGATGTCAATAAAGGAGAAATACCGGAAACCGGCGTTCTTTTACTGGATATGAAATATTCTGTGATCCGGGATGTCATGAAGCAGATCAACGACTCTTCCGATGGAATCTATTATTATCTGACCAGCCAGGACGGAGAGATGATCTATCATCCCCGGGAAACGGAGTTAAACCGCGGATTATTTAAAGAAAACAGTCTGGACGCGGCAAAATACGAGGACGGAACCTACGAGATCCGTGCCGATGGTCAGAACGAGACCGTGATTGTCAGAAGTGTGGCTTATACCGGCTGGAAGATGATCGGTGTTGTGCCGAAGAGTGTGCAGAAGTCAAACTTTAAGAATTTCCGTTACTATGTATTTGCTACTATTTTAGTCCTGTTGGTCATGCTTTTGGAGGGAAACCAGCTGGTTTCCCGGAAGATATCCAAACCGATCCGGGAGCTGGATGCTTCTGTTAAGACCTACGAAGCAGGAGGAAAGCCGGATATTTATATTGGAGGCTCCTCTGAGATCCGTCATCTGGGACATTCGGTACAGAAGTCTTATGAGCAGATCGAAGAACTGATGGATGAGATCATCCGACAGCAAAATGAACGGAGAAAAAAGTGAACTGGATGCCCTGCAAAGCCAGATCAATCCTCATTTCCTGTATAATACACTGGAATCCATCACCTGGATGGTGGAAGCCCAGGAAAATGAAGGAGCAGTCCGTATGATCTCCGAACTGGCAAAACTGCTTCGTGTCAGCCTGTCAAGCGGGTAAGACCATCATTTCCATTAAGGATGAGCTGCAGCACAGCAGAAGCTACATGAATATCCAGCTGGCACGGTACAAAGAACGATTTAAAACAGAATTCCGGATTGAGAAAGAGATCGAAAACTACTGCATCGTAAAGCTGGTGATCCAGCCTATTCTGGAAAATGCCATTTATTATGGTGTTGGAAATATGGATGAGGATGAGGACGGCAGGATTATCGTCAGTGGAGAAAAGAAAGAGGAGGATATCCTGATCACGATTGAAGACAACGGTATGGGTATGCCGGAAGAGGTTCTGGAAAAAATCCTGACGGACAACAGCAAAGTTCCGAAGCACGGCTCCGGCGTTGGGGTGATCAATGTGCATTCCAGAATCCGGCTGATGTTTGGAGAAAAATATGGTCTGTCTATAGAAAGTGAACCGGATGAAGGAACAAGGGTCACGATCCGTATTCCTGCAATTCCATATACACCGGAAAATGCAGAAAGACTGGAATCACAAAAATATATCCAGAGGAGATCGGCAGATGAAAAAGAACCGGATTAAATTTCTTATAATTGAGCTTTTTTTGCTGATGCTGGCGGTCTTCTTTGTATGGAAGATTTTTGATCAGAACGTTGCAGAGACCAGGATTGCCGTAGTCCTTCCGGAGTCCGGTGATAAGCGCTGGGATGCCCTGATCAAGGGGATGAAACAGTTTGCAGCAGAGAACAATGTCCACATGATCATCTGTAACACCGATGAGATCGACGGACCGGAGGCGGAAAGAGAATTTATCAAAGGAACAGAAGGACAATGATATCGATGGCTTTATCCTGTATCCCGCACCCGGACGCGAGACGGAAAATATGCTGAAAAAAAAAAGAGTGGGAAAGAAACCGTATCTGCTGATTGCAGATGGTCTGGCGGTAAAAGAAGGGAAAACTGCCAGTCCCACGATCCAGCCGGATTACCGGGAGATCGGAAGATGGCTGGGAGAACGGCTGAGAACAAAAAAGCAGAAGATTGGAATTATCGCCGACTGGAAAATGTCCGAGGCTGTACAGGCTGAGATTTGTGGATTGAACGAGGCGCTGGAAGGCAGCGAAAGCAAGATCAGCTGGTGTATTTACCGGAGAAAAGAACAGGACATTGTGGAGCGGATGAAGAAGGAAACAAAGGCGGATGCCCTTGTCGTCCTGGATGCAGGAATCCTGGAGGAGTTTGGAGAGCAGGCAGAAAATGGAAAATACATGGGCGCAGAGCTCTATGGAGTGGGTTACAGTCTGAAGACGATTGCACTTCTGGATAACGGAAACATTCAGGGGCTGGCTGGCTGCCGGATGGATATGAAATCGGCTATAAAAGTGTGGAAGAAATAACCAAAAGGATCGAGCACAGGTCTTATAAAATGCAAGGATATATAACCGAATATCAGGTACTTGGCAAGGAAAATTTCTCTATGGACGATGATTTAGAAAGGTTTTTATATTCCTATGAATAAAAAGAAAAGAAGAAAATGGCAGTATTATTATCTGCCACGATAGGGAGTGCGGTGCTTGTGCTGTCGGGGTGTTCCGGCAAGTCGGACCAGACAGAGAAAAACCCTGCGGGTCGGAGTGATAACCTACACGCAGGATGATCCTTTATCAACGCACTGACGGATGAATTGAAGGTGCATCTGAAAACCATGGAAAGCGAAGAACGGCGGATCATCGTATCGATAAAAAGCGGAAACGACGATCAGCAGGAACAGAACGAAAAGGTAGAGGAAATGATTGATGCGGGCTGTGATGTGCTCTGCGTCAATCTTGTAGACCGGACAGCACCGTACCGGATCATCCGGATGGCAAGAAACGAAAATATTCCGGTGATCTTCTTTAACAGGGAGCCGGTAAAGGAAGATCTGATGCAGTGGGATAAGCTGTATTATGTGGGCTGTGATGCGGAACAGTCCGGGATTATGCAGGGAGAGATCGCAGCAGAATATATCAACAGCCATCCGGAAGTGGACAAAAATGAGGATGGAAAGATCCAGTATGTACTTCTGGAAGGGGAAGCAGGACATCAGGATGCCATCAGCAGAACAGAGTATTCGGTAAAAACACTGATGAAAAACGATGTTTCACTGGAAAAATTAAGCTATCAGTTTGCGGACTGGAACCGGGGGCAGGCGGAGAACCGCATGAACCGTCTGATCAGCCAGTACGGAAAAAAGATCGAACTTGTCATGTCCAATAACGATGAGATGGCACTGGGGGCGGTGGAAGCCTACCGGAAAGTAGGCTATATCCGCAAAGACTGGCCGGTGATCTTTGGGATCGATGGCCTGGAAGACGCGCTGGAGGCCGTAAAGGCCGGAGAAATGCAAGGCAGCATTCTAAATGACAGAGTGGATCAGGCAAAGGAAATGGCAAAAATGGCAGTGGAACTGTTCGAGGGAGAGGAGTTTGAACAGGAAAGTCTGAAAGATGGACGGTATTATTTTTCGGAATCCAAGAAGGTGGACGGCAGCAACATCGATGAGTACCTGAACGCAGAAGAGACGATTTCCCACTCCGGAATGTAAGCAGGAAGACTGCGTTTGCAGGCAGAAAGAGTAAGTGAAGACGTGTCTTTATTTTAAACCAATCAAGCAAGCAGCGAAACGGATTGCGAATATCCGCCTGACAGAATGAGGAAAAACAGATGGAAAAAACATGGAGCCATGATTTTTACCGGGAGACAGATCCGGCAAAACGGCAGCAGATCTTAAAAAGAACATATCGGAAAGGAGGAAGCTTGGGAAGAAGAATACCGGGCTCGGCTCTGGACAGCCCGATACGGAAAATACAGACTACAGAAGGATGAATTTGTCAAATGCCTGATGGAACTGAAATACCTGGCGGAAGGAACCTCCTGGATCTGGGAGGCGACAGAAAAAAGACGGGAGCCCGGATTCTCTCTACGTTGTGCCTGGCGGAAGCCATGCAGTCAGAGGAGGGATACCAGAAAATTCTTGCAGATGAACTGTACAATGTATTCCTGAAATTATGGAATACAGAAAATTTGAAAATTTGATAATATAATAATAGCGAGAATTGACAAAGGGGAGGAGATATTGGAGCAGCTGAGGGTAATTGCCATAAAGGAGAATATAAAGCTTGCCAGTGTCCAGGCTCTTGGAGCAATCAATGATTTCACAGTCGGAGTATACAAGACAGACGAAAAGAAATATTACTCAAACAGCTTCCAGGGGATATTATGAAATTACATCGCTGACAGGTACAATCAATACAATGGATGGAGAATACTATGCACATCTTCATATGAGTGCCGGTGAATGAAAAAGGCGAGGTGTTTGGAGGACATCTGAACAGAAACAACTGTGAGCTGGTCATCACGGTAATTGACGGAAGAGTGGACTTCATGATATTTTTTAAGTTTAACTGAAGCTGCAAAGCAGCTATTCGGTTATGAGCAAGTAGCGAAGTGGATTGCGAATATTTGCTTGACTTAAAAGCCGGAGAGGAAATAGTGAGAAGCAACATCGGGATGCAGCGTAAGCGAAATCGAGATGTGATCTGAAGAGATAATACAATTTACGAAAAAGTGGATTTTCCACATAAATACCTGAACTGGAGGTGTATGGGCTATGATAAAAGAACATTATTCGATCCTGTTTTGCAGCTTAACGGGTAATACAAAGAAGCTGGCTGATGCAATCTATGAAACGTTGCCAAAGGACAAATGCGATTATTTTGGCACAAACGATTCGCAGGTACCGCAATCCGACGTATGCTATATCGGGTTTTGGACGGACAAAGGGAATGCGGACCAAAAGACATTAGAATTGCTGTCGAAATTAAAAAATAAAAAAAGATTTTCCTGTTTGGAACAGCTGGATTTGGTGGAAGTGATGCCTATTTTGAAAAGATTCTCGGACAAGGTCAAACAGTCGATCGATGCAAGCAATACGGTCATCGGTGAGTATATGTGCCAGGGAAAGATGCCGCAGTCTGTGCGTGAACGGTATGTGAAAATGAAAGACAACCCGGAACATCCGGCCAATCTTGATCTGCTGATTCAGAATTTTGACCGTGCTTTGTCACACCCGGACAGCGAAGATTTGGAAAGACTGAAAAAAAAAGTAATTATGAGATAGAAAAGTATGTTGTGCTTGATAAAAATAATCAGATAAGCGCAAAATTCGCGACATGATTGCAATGGATCGTCAAATGGAATAGAATGGAGAGAAAAAAAAGAAAGGTGTGGAAAAGGCAGGGCTGGCAAAAGCATATCCGGCAGATGAGGTCATGCAGAAACAAAAACAATGAAAACTACAACAAAACAAACTCATTTATACAGTAACACGGATCTTCGCAAGCTTTTAATTCCGATCATCATTGAACAATTACTTTCTTCCCTGATGGGAACTGTCGACACGATGATGGTCAGCAATGTCGGGTCTGCCGCAATTTCGGCATTCTCGCTGGTGGATTCCATTAATATCTTAGTCATTCAGGCGCTTTCTGCGCTGGCGGCAGGAGGAGCGATTCTCTGTTCGCAGTATCTTGGAAGCGAAAAACGGGATGGAGCAATCCGTTCGGCACAACAGGTGCTTTTTGTTATGACAGTTTTGTCCGTCGCATTATCCGCGGGCTGTCTGATTTTCCGTGTTCCGCTGCTGCGCGTGATTTTCGGGGCAGTGGAAGCGGATGTTATGAAAAATTCACAGGTGTATTTCCTGTTTACGCTGCTGTCATTCCCGTTTATCGGTCTTTACGATGCGGGCGCATCCATTCTGCGGGCGCAGAACAACAGCCGCAGTCCGATGGTGATTTCGGTGATTTCCAACTTTATGAACATCGGCGGAAATGCCATTCTTATTTTCGGCTTCCACATGGGTGTCGAAGGAGCCGCGATTTCGACTTTAATTTCGCGTATTTTCTGTGCGGTTGTCGTACTGTGGAAGCTTCGGGATGAAAGCAAACCGATTTTTGTGAAGCAGTATCTTTCCATCCGACCGGACTTTGGTTTGATCAAAAAATACTGTTCATCGGTATCCCATCGGGAATCGAGAACAGTATGTTCCAGTTTGGAAAGCTGGCGATTCAGTCCACTGTGTCCACACTTGGCACGGTTGCCATTGCCGCGCAGGCGATGACGAACATCCTTGAGAACCTGAACGGTGTCGCTGCGATTGGTGTCGGCATCGGACTGATGACGGTAGTCGGTCAGTGTCTCGGCGCGGGCCGGAAGGATGAAGCAATCTACTATATTAAAAAACTGTGCTGGCTGTCAGAAGTGGTTATCGTTGCAAGCTGTCTGCTGGTATTTGTGCTGACAAAACCGATTACGATGATCGGCGGTATGGAGGCAGAGAGTGCAAAGCTCTGCATGCAGATGATGATCTTTATCACGATTGTAAAGCCGCTCTGCTGGGTCATGGCGTTTGTCCCGGGATACGGTATGCGGGCTGCGGGAGATGTAAATTTCTCCATGATCACATCCTGCTGTACGATGTGGCTGTGCCGTGTGAGTCTCTGTATTTATTTGTGTCGTGTATGGGGATTCGGCCCGATTGCGGTCTGGATCGGTATGGCGGCAGACTGGAGCCTGCGGTCCATTCTCTTTACAATCCGGTTCAAATCAGGAAAATGGCTGAATCACCATTTGATAGAAGAAAAAGAAATAGGAGAGCTAGACATCTTCTTGCGGTAAAAAGGAAAGCGCATATGCAAGAGAGTCGTTGAGATGAGATTTTTGACCGCGGCTGGAAGCCGTACCGGATCAATCACCTGAGCTGGTGGAAAGAGGAGCTTGCATCCGAAGAAGAGATGGAAGAGGGACGGAACAATCTTGCAGCACACGACAATCGGAATGTAGATGAAAAGAAAATCCTTTTGTACGAACAGATCATTCGGGTTGTGTAGAAACAGGAAGAAAAAAACTGGATTTTTCCAGTACTGGATGATAAGATAAAACTGTGTTTCGGGATGGCTTAAACATATGGAGGTGCAGGATGGAACCAATTTATTTGTCAATCCAGCAGAAAGAAACTGGCAGCCGCATCAAATCCCTTCTTCGTGAAAGCGGATACACCGTGAGAGACATTCAGAATGCCATGGGTTTTGAAAATCCACAGGCGGTCTATAAATGGATTTCCGGCAAGTGCCTGCCAAGTCTGGACAACTTTCTCATTTTAAGCAGATTATTAAACACAAGCATCGAAGATATCCTCGTCATTGACGGGGATATTCCTCGTTTCCGAAGCAAATACAGAGAAATTCGAGAAAGATTAAACCGCTGGTATAATGACAAAATCGTTATTTTGTGATACAGTGAAGAAAAAGCAGAAAAAGAACCGGTTAAAAAGGTTTTGGAAAGGAAAACAGATGTCAGCAGGAATACGTTTTGGCTACCGCAATTTAGAACATACCCCAGAAGCAACGTTTGTCGTCAAACAGCGTGGCTTTGTTTTGATATGTTCAATTGAGAAAAGCGACAGAACGGATTCTGTGGAATATGATACGGGAGGATCAAATTAGACGACCGCATCAGACAACTGGATACGAACGAAGAGGAGCCGCTTATCTTATGTTGAACACATGGGATAGGTGGCTTTTTTCTATTAAATTTTTATATCAGAACAAATTGAGAAGGGAGAAATCCGGAATGGATCAGATCAAAATCAAAGGAAAAATAAATACAGCCATCTGCTATGCAAGAGTAGTAGAGGATGAAGCGATAGAACAAATCAGACGTATGTGTGATTATCCGATGACGGAAGGCTCGCGGATCCGCATCATGCCGGATGTGCATGCGGGAAAAGGATGTACGATCGGAACAACGATGACCATCCGCGACAAGGCAGTGCCGAACGTCGTCGGCGTGGACATCGGGTGCGGCATGTACACGTAAATCTTGGAAGAGCCGAACTTGATTTTGCAAAAATCGACGAGGTGGCACATGTTATCCCGTCCGGCATGAATGTCTGGGAGGGGAGACAGGAACGTTTTGACCTGATGACACTTGCCTGCAGCCGGGAATTAAAAGACACAAAACGCCTGGAGCGGTCGCTTGGAACCTTAGGCGGCGGCAACCATTTTATCGAGATCGATGAAGCCGCCGACGGCACAAAATATCTCGTCATCCATTCCGGCTCGCGGAATCTCGGAAAACAGGTGGCAGAGTATTACCAGAATCTGGCAGTGCGGCTGGACCGCGGTTATGACGAGTACCTGGAAAAACGCGAGGAGCTCATACGCACCTACAAAGAGCAGGGCCGCAGAAAGGAAATCCAGGAGGCGTTAAAACAGCTGCAGTGGAAACCGGACGAAGCGCAGATGCCGGAGGATCTCTGCTATCTGACCGGAAAATATCTGGAAGCCTATCTGCACGACGTGGAGATCTGCCAGCAGTTTGCACGCCGGAACCGGGAAAAAATGGCGGAAATCCTGCTGGAACGAACCGGCCTTACCGGCACCGATGCGTTCCACACGATTCATAACTATATCGACACAAACGAGATGATACTCCGAAAAGGCGCAATCGCAGCGCACAAAGGAGAACGAGTGCTGATTCCGATCAATATGCGCGACGGCAGTATTCTCGCCGTCGGAAAAGGAAACCCGGAGTGGAACGATTCTGCCCCGCACGGAGCCGGACGGCTGATGTCGCGCAAAAAAGCGAAGGAAACCCTGGCACTGGAGGAATACCAGAAGAGCATGGAGGGAATCTATACGACTTCCGTCAACGAACATACCCTGGACGAGGCGCCGATGGCGTACAAATCGCTGGATGATATTCTCGATATAGTCCGTGCATCGGTCGATGTCGTGGAGGTGCTGCGTCCCGTTTACAATTTCAAAGCATCAGAATAGAGGCGGAGGAAACCAGTAAAATTCCTCCGCAAGAAGGAGGAAGAAAAAAAAAATGATGGCAATTCCGTCAATTGATATGGAAGCAACAGGAAGAAACATTACAAGACTGCGGCAGCAGGCAGGCCTTTACCGTCCGCGACCTGCAGGAAATTTTCGGTTTCACCACCCCGCAGGCAATCTACAAGTGGCAGCACGGCACCGCCATGCCGGCAATCGACAACCTGATCGTACTGGCAGCGGTACTGCATGTGTCGATCGATGAGATCGTGATTGTGGAGACAAGAGAGCTTGTGCTTGCGAGTGCATAAACCTGAGAACATATTTTACGCAACTTTAACACAATCTTCCCTCAATTTCATGTAGAATAAAAAAAGCACAGATTCCGTAGCTTTTCTACAAACCGCAGCAGCCGGCTTATGGTAGCAGAAGCACTCGGTGAGGCAGAAACAGCAGGCTGGATCGGGTTGGCTCCGTTGACTTTATATGTGCAAACTGATAAGATACTCATAAGTATGTTTTTAGGGGTATCTTATTTTTTTTCAAAAAGAAAAGGGGAAATTAAATAATGACAAAAAGAAAATCATTGGCCTTTGCAGCGGCGCTGTCGTTCTTGCCGTGGCTGCGGCCGGTGTGAAGGAAGGCAGCTGGCTGATGAAGCATCGCCGGATGCAGAATGAGTTTACGCATGAGATGAATGCATTCACGACCAAAACAAACGCTGAGCTGATCCAGCCGACGATTGTTGCGGAGGATGATATCTACGGCTGGTTTTTCCATGAGGAAGATGACGGGCTGTACATGAATCTCTATTACCGGATCAAAAACGAGTCCAATCAGCACGAAATTGCATCCAGTGAATTTCCTGTGAAGATCAAAAAGGAGCTTCTTGCGGATGATAAAGTGTGGAGCAGAACGACGGGGACCGCGAAAAATCAGGTTCACGCGGAATACCTGGAAGGAGAAGATGACATGACGGTTTCGTTTGACGTCTATTACCAGTGTGAGGGTTCCTGCGGGGAATATTTTGCGGATATTACCGTGACGGATAGTGAGACCGGAAAGCTCTACTACAGCAGTGAAGCAGAAAATGAAGCGGCAGAATAGGAGGAGCGATGGCCGAAAAAGAAAGCAAAAATAAATGGCACACACCGGCGGAGCGGATTATGATGCTGGGATTTGCGGCGGTAATTCTGCTGGGGACAATTCTTCTTTGCCTGCCGGTTTCTGCGGCGGACGGAAAAAGCGTTTACTGGCTCGACGCCCTGTTTACCGCAACGACATCTGTCTGCGTGACGGGCCTTGTCACCGTTCCGACGGCGACGACATGGAGTACCTTTGGAAAAAATTGTGATCCTCGGGTTGATTCAGTTCGGAGGTCTTGGCATCATGGCGTGCCTGACGATGGTGTTTCTGATCTTGCGCCGGAAAATCAGTCTGCAGAGCCGTAAACTGATCCAGGACACTTACAATCTGCCGGTTTTAAAGGGCAGTGTGGGCATCGTGCGCCGGCTTCTGATTGGAACAGCAACCGTAGAGATTGCGGGGGCGGTTCTGTATAGCTTCTGGTTTGTGCCGGAGTATGGCTTCTGGAAGGAATCGGCTACAGTATTTTTCACGCCGTTTCCGCTTTCTGTAATGCGGGAATCGATCTCGTTGGCGAAGCCTCTTTTTGCTCCGTTTGTAACGAACCCGCTGATAAACTTTACGACGATGGGACTGATTCTTTTGAGCGGTCTTGGTTTTCCCGTCTGGTGGGAAGTTATGGAGCGGGTGCAGGAGCTTGTGAAGGGAAAACGGCCCCGTAAAAATTTTGTGCGAGGATTCACGCTTCATACGAAACTGGTTTTAACGACAACCATGATTCTGGTGTTCGGTGGAGCACTGCTGATTCTTGCACTGGACTGGAATCACGCGCCATCACTTGGCAGCCTGAAACCGGCGCAGAAGGTCATGGCGGCTTTTTTCAGTCCGTGACGACAAGAACGGCAGGCTTTGAGACGATCCCGCAGGCTGATTTCTCGGACAGCTCTGCAATGGTAAGTATGGTTCTCATGTTCATCGGTGGCTCCCCGATGGGAACGGCAGGTGGTGTTAAGACGACAACGGTTGCCATTCTGGTTGTGCTGGTTGCCTCCTATATTCGCGGAGACTCAGATACGGTGGCCTGGGGGCGGAAAGTGATGGAAGAAAATATCCGTACCGCTGTCGTCATTTTCTTTTTTGTACTGACGACAGTCTTTACTGCCACCGTGCTGCTGATTTCCGTAACCGGAAGCCCGCTGCTGGATTGTACGTATGAAATTATTTCTGCGGTTGCAACGGTGGGCCTCACCCGTTCCCTGACGCCGACGCTTCCGGCGGGGAAAGGTGATTGTTATTCTGGTTATGTTTATGGGAAGAATCGGGCCGGTGACGCTGGCTGTCGCACTGCGCCGCAGAACAGGAAGAAAAAGATGTCGATATTCAGAGACCGGAGCAGCGGATTCTGATTGGATAGTTGGGAAAATAAAAAACAGGACAGATTTCAGAAAACGAGGAAAAAAATGAGTAAACAGTATGCAGTCATTGGACTTGGAAAGTTTGGTTTTTCTGTAGCAACGACACTTGCGCAGGCAGGAAAAAGAAGTGCTCGCGGTCGATAAAGACCCGGAGCTGGTACAGGAGATCGCCGATCTCGTCACATATGCGGCGCGCGCGGACATCACCGACAGCCGTGTTTTTGCATCTCTTGGCATCAGCAATATGGATGTGGTGATCGTCGGCATCTCTGAAAATATGGAGTCGAGCATCCTCGCCACCCTGCAGGCAAAAGGCGGGCGTGCCGCTCGTCATCGCAAAGGGCATGAGCCAGATGCATGCCAATATTTTGAAAAAAGTCGGCGCGGACCGCGTCGTGATGGCGGAGAGTGAGACGGGCATCCGCCTCGGAAAAAGCCTGATTTCCGGTGGCTTCCAGGACTTCTTCATGCTGTCGGATTCGTTCTCCATGGTAGAGCTTCCCGTGCCGGAAGCGTGGACGGGGCATAACCTCGAGGAGCTGGATCTGCGGAAGAAATACAGTATCAACGTAATCGCCGTCAAGGACGGGGAAGACATCCGTGTCACGGTCAATCCGAAGACGCTGCTCCGCGCAGAGGAAGTGCTGATTCTGATCGGCGAAAACAAAGAACTTGCCAAATTGATGAAAAACAGGAAATGAGGGGACCATTCATGATTACAAGCAGCAGCAATGCACAGGTAAAAAACATTATTGCGCTGAACAAAAAGCAAAAGAAACGCCGGGAGCAGGACGTTTTCGTGGCGGAGGGCTGGAAAATGTTCCAGGAAGCGCCGCGGGAATGGCTGAAAAAAAGTATATGTGTCTGAGAGCGGCAGCAAAATGCATGAAATGCCGTCCGACGGGACAGAATACGAAGTAGTGGACGACCGCGTGTTCCAGTCCATGTGCGACACGAAGACGCCGCAGGGTGTTTTAAGTGTGATCCGCATGCCGCATTACACCGAAGAGGAGGTGATGGACAACGGAAAGACACCGCTTCTGATGGTACTTGAGGATCTGCAGGACCCTGGAAATGTCGGAACAATCATCCGCACCGCAGAGGGCGCAGGAGTCACCGGCATCATCATGAGCCGCGGTACCGCGGATATCTTCAATCCGAAAACGATCCGCTCGACGATGGGCTCGATCTACCGTATGCCGTTTCTGATCGTCGACGATGCGGTCGGATTTGTAAAAAGGCTTAAAAGCGCGGAAGATCTGTACGTACGCGGCACATCTGCACGGCGTGCATTCCTACCGCGAGGAGGATTACACAAAAGGAACGGCATTCCTGATCGGAAATGAGGGAAACGGCCTGACTGATGCAATGGCAGAGGCCGCCGAGTGCCTGATCCGTATTCCGATGGAAGGAAAAGTGGAGTCGTTAAATGCAGCGATTGCATCCGCCGTTCTGATGTATGAGGCACATGGCCAGCGCGCATAAAAGAAAGAGCGTTACCGGTTTTCTTACATTTCTCTTAACCGCCGGAAACCTACTCGACAGAACCGGTATTTTGAGCTAAAATAGAAAGAAGCAGAGTCCGGGCTGAATTTCTGTCAGTCCGGTAAAACTGTAATATTTGCCAGAAAAGCAAAAGCTGTTTTGGGAGGAAGGAAAAATGAGTGAGAAAAAAAACATCAGTAAAAAGGAGCTCCGAAGAAGAAAGCGGAAGCGTGCGCTGATGATCAAAACAGGAATTCTATGTGTTCTGCTTGTTATCTTCGGCATTGGAATCTGGGCTTTGGCCGGAGGAACAGAAAAATCCAGCAGAAAGCACAGGAAAAAGAGGATCAGAAAACAGCAGAGGTGGACGGTTCCGTATCGTCGGACAGCACGGGAAGTGCTGAAGCGCCGACAACGAAAGCACAGATTATGGCGGAAGCCGATGCACTTGCGCAGACATACGATTACGATGGAGCCATTGAAAAGCTCCAGAGCGTAGAGGGCGCAGCGACCGACGCGGATATCATCACAAAAGTAGCAGAGTACACCAGCACGAGAGATGCCTGTGTGCGCGTCAACGTCAACGAAGTAACCCACATTTTCTATCATTCTCTTGTAGTCGATCCGCAGAAAGCGTTCTATCAGGACAACGCACAGACCGCAGGCTTCTGCCAGTGGATGACCACCGTGGATGAGTTCAACGCGATCACCCAGCAGATGTACGACAGAGGATATGTCATGGTTTCGATCAACGATCTCGTGAAAAAAAGACCGTAGATGATGACGGAACCGTTCATTACGAGGAAGGGGACATTTACCTGCCGGAGGGCAAGAAAGCATTCGTTCTTTCTCTGGATGACCTTTCCTATTACCACTCTTACGACGGACGCGGCATTGCCAGCAAGATGGTAGTCGGCGACGACGGAAAACCGACCTGCGAATACATTCAGGATGACGGAACTGTTGTGACCGGTGCTTACGACTGCATCCCGCTGATGGATCAGTTTATCGAAGCGCATCCGGATGCCGTATACCACAATGCGCGCGGAACCGTAGCACTGACCGGCTACGATGGAATCCTCGGATACCGCACCGACGGTGATTACAAGACGAGAGAAGATCTGACGGATGATCAGGTAGCATGGCTTGATGCACACCCGGATTTCGACTGGGATAAAGAGTGCGAGGAGGCGAAAAAAGTAGCCGATGCGATCAAAGCAGACGGCTGGACATTCGCAAGCCATACCTGGGGCCATATCCGTGTCGGCGACAAACCGATCGAGACGATCCAGGCGGATACCGAGAAATGGCTGACGTATGTTGCACCGCTCATCGGCGGAAGCGATATCATCATCTTTGCACATGGACAGGATCTTTCCGACTGGCACGATTACACGATGGACAATGAGAAGTTTGCTTACTTAAAGAGTCAGGGCTTCAACATCTACTGCAACGTAGATTCCTCCCAGTATTTCGTTCAGGTAAGAGACAATTATCTGCGTATGGGACGAAGAAATCTGGATGGATACCGTCTGTACCAGAACCTCTACGGAGGCGGCGAGGACAGAACAAGCGATCTGTTTGATTCTGCCTCTGTTATTGATCCGCAGCGGCCGACAGATCCATCTCTTTACAATTTAGGTTAAAGAATTTTGAAAATGAAAAGATCTCACAGAACTTTCTATTATTTATAGAAGAAAGTCTGTGGGATCTTTTTTTCAGCAGGGCGAACCGTTTACAGATATTTTTCTACGAGCGGAAACGGCAGAGGCCCGAGACGGAGCAGTTTTTCATGGAAACCGATCAATGAGAATGAGCCACCTTCCTGTTCCCGCACTTCCGAGAGGAGCTGCGAAAAACGAGAGCGATCCGACACAGTATTTCAGATAGTTCGCCGGTGTCTCGAGAATATACTGATATAAAGAGGCAGCGGCCGACGCATCCGTGATGCCGAACTGCGCCAGAAAGGCTGACGCATCCGAGAGGAGCCATCCCTGGCTGTGGATTCCGAGATCCAGCAGCGAGCAGAGGGTAAGATGCACCGAGCGGTTCAGATACCAGAGACGGCAGAGCGCCTGCGTGTTTGCATCGAGATTACGTGCGGCGTAGCGGCAGGCATATGATTCGACGTAAGTTGCCCATCCTTCCACATAACCCGACGGCGCGTAGAGATGGCGGATCAGAAGCGGGTCGGAGCGCGAGAACGAGACGGTCTGGTACAGATGGCCGGGAAAGCCCTCGTGGGCAAGTGTGGAATACAGCTCGATGCCGGTCATCTCATCCGCGGGATTCAGGTAAATGGAGTTGGGTGAATTGACATCGGCGGGCGGTGTGAGATAAAAAGGCGGGGCTTAAAAAATCCTTGAGGGAGTCATCCACGGTCTTTACTTCGTATGCGATACCCGAAAGAACGGGAAAATCTTCAGAAACGGCATTCTGCAGATCGGCAAGCATTTCCTCCGGCGTGGAGAACGGCAGCACGAGCGCCTGCTCGGAGAGGGAGAGCGACGGATTCTGATCGAGAATAATCTGCATTTCGGCACACTGGTCCGCAAGCTGCTGTGTTAAAAGGCGGGTCAGCTCCTCCGGTGAAGCGTCAACACCGACGCGGCTGCGGAGAAGATACGCATAGTAGGAAAGTCCGCCTTCCTGCCGGGAAAGACCGCCGGCGTTCTGCGTTCCTTTGCCGCGGAGTGAAGAAAGCGCATCGGAAAGAGAGCGGTAGGCGGGAAAAACACAGGAGATAAGGAGTTTTTCATGCGTCTGCAGACAGAGATTCCTTTCCGCCTCAGAAAACAGTGAAGACGCCTGCAGTTTATTCTGAAAAACGGTGTGGAGCAGATGGCTTTCCGGTGTATCCGCGTCGGCGAGAAAAGCACTGCACTGGCGGATAATGCCATCGACCGCAAGGTCATTCTGAAACACGCCCTGCCGGGATTTTTCCTGCTCGAGTGCGATGAGATCGGAGAAATAGCGCGGGAGATCCTGCAGAAGATGGAGGTAGTCGGCGATATCCTGCTGTGTGCGGAACGGGTACTCTGCGAGCAGAATGGGAAGCTGTGCCTGAATCCCGAGCGACGGACCGAGCGGTTCCGCAAGAAGGCTGGTGCTGCCCGGCATTTTCTCGCAGTCCAGCTCGTAGAGTAGAAGATCGAGCGTGATCTGATTTTCCGCGGAGAGGCGGTTGCGATGAAAGGATGTGAGCGTTGTTTCCACACTCTGCAGCAGGGCATCATACGAGGTGCGGTCAGGGATGGAAACCGTGCCGAACGAGGCAGTGCCGGGGCAATTCCGCGGGAAGCCGGATCGGCGAGGGTATAGTGGAGCGTGATGGCAGAAGAGGTTACCTCGGAGTGGAACCGTTCCTCCACATACGCGGAAAACCGGCGGTTCTCACCAGGGGAAAAGAACGGGGAAAAATACCAGAACAGCAGGGCGAAAAGAAGTCCGCCGCACAGAAGCAGAGGGAACAGGATGCGGCGGTGCAGAGAAGCTGGTTTCATAGAATAGGCTCCGGTGCGGACAGTTATCATAAAGTATGTAAAAAATGCTGATTTTATGCGCTTTTTCCGTGGCCTTTCATTTGACTTTCCAAAACGGCTTTGCTATAATCAGTAACGAATGAAATAAAGGGACTTTTCAGTGCGGAACGGATTTGAAAAAAAGAATCCGCGAAGATAAAAGGGAATCAGGTGGAAATCCTGAGCGATCCGGTCACTGTAAGCAGGGAGTGTTAGCTGCAGAAATGCCATTGTGCGAAACGCATGAGAAGGCGCGGCTGCCGTGAAGATCTGCGAGTCAGGAAACCTGCTGGAAAGGTTAGTGTATCGCTTCCGATAAAAAGCATATATATTCATGGAAAGATGTACGAAGTAAAATCGGACATCTGCTTTTTGTCGCCATGCGTCCGAAAAAGAGCTCCGGTGGAGAAACTCTTTTGCAGAAAAAGCAGATGTCTGTTTGTCTTTTTCGCAGAAAAAATGTGTCCTCAAAAACAAGATTACTTGCAGGGAGACATCATTGACGGGGACAGGCACCGCCCAGCTGCCTGAAAAAGTCAGACGGAATCCGGAGCAGATGCGCGAAGGAGATCCGAAGAAAAGGAGAAGTTATGAAAGGAAATTCAAGCAAATTTCTGGCACTGCTGCTGTCGGCGTCCATGATCATGAGCCCGACTGCCAGCGTATTAGCAGATACGCAGGAAAAAGCAGCACAGACAGAAAGCAGCGCAGCCGCAGAGGAAGCGCCGCAGAGCGAAGAAACAGCAGAGACGGCAGAACCGGAAACAACACCGGCAGAAACCGAGAGCAGTGAAAGCACTGCAGAGACTCCGGCAGAAGAGCCGACGGAAACACCGGCCGCGCCTGCAGAGGATCAGACACCGGCAGGATCTGACGAGACCGAGACACCATCCGCAGATGAGGATGCTTCGGAAGATACTGCAGAGGACACTGCAAAAGACGGTGAAGAGACTGCCGATACCACAGAAAAAGAGCCGGAAGCAGCAGATGAGACTTCCCAGGATGCTGAAAAAGAAACACCGGCAAAGAAGAAACCAAAGATGCTGTAAAAGAGAATACCAGTCCGGCGGCAGAACAGTCGAAAACGGAAGTAAAAGAAACAACCCAAAATGAGGCATCCAATACAGCCGAGAAGAAAGAAACAAAAGCAGCGGAAGCAGCAAAACCGGCAGATGGTGAGTATGAGACTTCTGCAGAAGCAACCGGAAGCATGTTCCGTGTGATTTCTTCCAGACTCATCGTAAAAGATGGAAAACTGAAAGCATCCATTCTGCTGAGTGGAACCGGCTATGATTACCTGTATACGGGAACAGCAGCAGAAGCTGCCGCAGCAGATGAAAAGAGCTGGATTGCTCCGACAGGAAGCGAAACCTATACGGATACGAAGACCGGTGCAGAAAAGACCGGATATTGTTTTGAAATTCCGGTGGAAGAGCTTGACAAACAGATGGATGTTGCCGTTCGCTCAGCCAAGAAAAAAACATGGGCTGATAAAACTGTTACGATTCACAGCACCGCTGCAATCCCGACCGTAATCCCGGAACCAACCGAGACTCAAGCGAAAATCCAGGTGAGGATTCCTCGAATAAGCCAGCCAGTGTAGAAGCACCGGTTACCAAAGAGGACGGCAGCGTATTCAAAATGTTCGTCATCTCCGAGGCAACAATGATCAACAAGGGCGATAAACTCGTTCTTACACTGAAAACAAACAACGTATCATTTGATAAACTGTATCTTGGAAAGAACGATGACCTTGCAAAAACACCGGCTATCCAGGGAATGCAGGAAGCAAACGGCGGTTATTCCTTTACATTTGAAGTAGATGCGGACAAAGCCGGCACAACCGTTCCGATCGTTCTTGGAAAGAAAGACGGAACCTGGTACACCAAACAGCAGCTTTATCTTGCAGTTCCGGGAAGCAAAACACCGGAAGTAACTCCGATACCGGAGCCGACCGAGACTCCGGTCCCGACTGCAACCCCGACTCCGAGTGAGACTCCGGTTCCAACCGCAACTCCAACTCCGGAACCGGCGAAAGTAGAAAACGGTATCTACAGCGGAACCGCGGAGACCGGCGCAGCTATGTTCAAAGTAGTCGGCGTAGAGCTGACCGTAAAAGACGGCGACATGAAAGCACGCATCACGTTAAGTGGTGTTGCCTATGACTACCTGTATATGGGAACTCCGGAAGAGGCAGCTGCTGCAGATAAGAGTGCATGGATTGCAGGCGTCGGCACCGTTGATTACACAACAGCAGACGGCGAGACGAAAACAGGAATGCAGTATGATATTCCGGTAGCAGCACTCGATCAGGCACTTGTTGTTTCTTCCCATTCTGCAAAACGGGATAAATGGTATGCAAGAACCATTACTATTGCATCTTCCAGTCTGAAAAAGACCGCAGATCTTCCGGCAGATGAGACCAATAAAGTAGCAGATGGTATTTACAGTGCAGAGGCAACAACTAATGCAGCAATGTTCAAGGTAGTCGGCGTAAAACTGACCGCGAAAAACGGAAAAATGACAGCAGTTATCACCTTAAGCGGAAGCGGCTATGATTATCTGTATATGGGAACCGGAAAAGATGCGGCAGCAGAGAGCGGCGCATGGATCGCTTCCACCGGAAAAGTGGACTACACCTTAGACGGTGAAACCAAAACCGGAATGCAGTTTGAAATCCCGGTAGAGGCACTTGATCAGGAATTTGCTGTAGCAGCTCATGCAGTAAAGAGCGGCAAATGGTACGACAGAGCCATCACGATTGCATCTTCCAGCCTGAAAAAGACCGGAGACCTTCCGTCGGATGACAACAAGGGCGATACTCCGAAACCAACCCTCGTTCCGACCAATACCCCAACCGTATCTCCATCTGAGACACCGGTTGTAAAACCGACCAGCACCCCGGCTCCGGCACCGACCCAGAAACCGGCCGATACCAAACCGGAGCAGGAATCCAAATATGAGTCTGACTTAAGCGGCGGCACATCCAAAGTAGACAGTGCAACCACACTGGCAGACGGCGTTTCACCAGACGGATTCTCCTTCTCCGGCGGATCCGGAAAGGTAACCATCTCCTGCAGCAAGATTACTGTAACGAACGGACAGGCTTATGCAACGATCGCATTCAGCAGTCCGTACTACGGATATGTAAAAAGCAAACGGAAATAAATACATGGCAAATGTCAGCGGCGGAAGCAGCATCTTCACCATTCCGGTTGAGCTGAACAAGAACAATACCATCATCGGTATGACCACCAGAATGTCTGTTGCCCATGAGATTTCCTACAACATCTTCATCTCCCTGGCAGCAGCAAAGAAGGGCGGCAGCACTTCTTCCAGCACAGGATTTGTAAAAGCAGACGGAACAATCTCCACGATCAGCACCGATAACTCCAAGCTGGATACCACCGCTCCAGAGATTATGGGACTGGAATACAAAGCAGAGACAAAACTTGCTTACGCAGAGTACTTCAAGATGTATCATTACGACGAAGGCATCACCCTGCTGGAGATCGATATGACAAAGATACCGAGCGTGATCCGGAGAAACAGACCGAGGACGACAAGAAAGCAGAAGATACCGATACCGCAGCAGCAGAGGATACCGCAGCAGCAACCGACGAGGAAGAAGCGGCAGCAGCATCCAATTCCAAAAAACCAGCACTGAGAAAGCGAAAGATCTGACCGAAAAGACAAAAGAGCTGTACGAAGGCAATGTTGTCAAATATCTGATTGTTCCGAAAGATGTTGAGATTCCGGCAGGACTGGACAAAGATATGATTGTGATCCAGCTTCCGGTTGAGAAAACATACGTAGCATCTGAGGATGCCCTGAAACTTCTCGACGAGCAGTTAGACGCAGCAGAGAGCATCAAAGCAGTCGGCATGGAGCAGAAAGACTGCCGGATCGAAAACATTGCAAAAGCAATGGAAGACAAAAAAAAATCTCCTTCGACGGAGCATTCGATGATCTGGACTACAAAGCTCTGGTAAAAGACGAAATCGACTTTGCAATTCTTCCGTCTGAGTTCCTTCCGGGAAATGCAAAAGATGAGGAAGATGCTGATGCAGCCGACGAGACCGCAGATACCAAAGCTGAGGATCAGAAGGACGATAAAGACGATAAGACAACGGATGAGAAAGCAGACGAAGACAAGACTCCGGAAGAACTTCTGAAAGAGGAAAATGAGCGTCTGTCCGACACCGCAGAGCGTCTGGCAACCCTGACCATTCCGATGCTGGTTGACCGTTCCGCAGACGAGAAGACCGATCTTGCGAAAGCAGAGTGGCTGAAAGTCTACGGCGTGATCTTCGGATGCGAGGATCAGGCAAACGAGCTGTTCCAGCAGATGGTAAAGGCAGAAGAGAATAAATAAGTACAATAATTTGCAGCAAAAAATGAGAAAGGGCTGCTGCCATATGGCAGCGGCTTTTTCTTTAAGAAAGGAATATCAAATGACAGGAAAAAACGAAAGAAAGCTGAAAAAATGGGCCGCACTTTTTCTTGCAGCAGCGATGTCACTGACGGCCTGCGGTAGCACCGCATCAACGGGAAGCAGCACATCGTCCGCGTCGGGCACTTCGGCAGTTTCTGAGAGCAGCACATCCACAGCATCCGCAGCAGACGTTTCCGAAAGCCAGACGGAGAGCACATCCGTCTCGGAAAGTACAGCTGAAAGTGAAAGCACCTCCGAAGCCACTGCTGAGAGCAGCACCTCCGGGAGTGATACCGCATCCGCGGATGGTTTCGCAACGACAGACGATGTCAGCGACGCACCGGACATCACCGGAATCACCATCGAGAGCAAGATGGTCCTGAATTACGCCGAGTGCTTTAACGTATACTACTGCACAGACGGCTATAAACTGATCGATGTCAAAGACGGCGCGCAGTATCTGCTCGTCCCGGACGGAAAAGAGGCGCCGGATGACCTCGATTCCGACGTAATTGTAATCCATCAGCCGCTGGAACGCATCTACATGGCAGCAACCTCTCCGATGGCGCTGTTCGATGCCATCGACTCCCTCGATACGATTCGTCTCTCCGGTGAAACCGCAGACAACTGGTACGTACAGGATGCCGTTGACGCGATGAATGCCGGAACGATGATCTTCGCCGGAAAATACAGTGAGCCGGATTACGAACTTCTGGTCAGTGAGAACTGTGATCTGGCCATTGAATCCACGATGATCCTCCATTCCCCGAAGGTACAGGAGATGATCGAGATGCTCGATATTCCGGTCTTCATCGACCGTTCCAGCTATGAATCCCAGCCTCTTGGCAGAACCGAATGGATCAAACTCTACGGTGCCATGCTGGACAAAGAGGAGGAGGCAGCCGACTTCTTTGCAAGTCAGGCAAGTGTTGTGGAAAATCTGAAGGATTTCCAGAATACCGAAAAAACGGTCGCTTTCTTCTATATTAATACGAGCGGGGCTGCCGTTGTGCGGAACCCGGAGGACTACATTTCCAACATGATCGAGCTTGGCGGTGCGCGCAACGCCTTCCGTGATCTCAGGACGACAGCGGAAAAACATCCGTGCCGATCACGATGGAGCAGTTCTACGATACGGCCGAAGATGCGGACTACCTGATCTACAACGCAAGTATCGATTCCACCGTCAAAACCCTGGACGACCTGCTGGCAAAGGATTCTATGTTTGCCGATTACAAAGCAGTCAAAGAGGGCAATGTCTGGACAACCGAGAAATCGATGTATCAGGCAACCGATAAAATTGCACAGTTTACCAACGACATTAACCTTCTGGTAACGGGCGGCGATCCGGATCAGATGGTATTCTTAAGAAAATTATCCTGATGGAGGAACGTATGTCAGAGAAAAAAAATATGACAGGAAAAGAGAACAGTTTCCATATGGAAAACTTCCGGCGCCGTTCGCGGTATGCCGCTGTGTTTCTGGTGCTGATTCTGGCGTTCGCTGCCATCACCGTGCTGAATATCAATTCCGGAAACGTAAATATTTCGATTCCGGAAATTTTCCGGATTCTGCTGCGGCGGACCGGAGAGGGGAAAGAGTACAATATTATCTGGAAAATCCGCCTTCCGCGTATTCTGATGGCGGCAATCCTGGGCGGTGCTCTGTCCCTGTCGGGCTTCCTTTACAGACTTTCTTTGAAAACCCGATTGCCGGTCCGTTTGTTCTTGGAATTTCCTCGGGAGCCAAAATGGTCGTGGCGCTGACCATGATCTTTTATCTGGAGTGGGCGCGCAATATCACATCTTACACGATGATTGTTGCAGCATTCTTAGGATCCCTTCTCTCCGTCGGCTTCATTCTGCTGATGTCCCGACGGATCAAAAATATGGCAGGACTTCTCGTCGGCGGTATTATGATCGGTTACATCTGCTCGGCGGTCACGGATTTTGTTGTCACCTTCGCGGAGGATTCCGATATCGTCAACCTCCACGGCTGGTCACAGGGAAGCTTCTCCGGCATGAGCTGGAGCAACGTAGCGATCTCTGCGGCTGTGATCGGCATCACCTTTGTCATCACGTTCCTGATGGCAAAACCGATCGGTGCATATCAGCTCGGTGAGGCGTATGCGCAGAGCATGGGTGTCAACATCAAAGTATTCCGCATCGCGCTGATTCTGCTTTCGAGTATTCTCTCCGCATGCGTCACCGCATTTGCCGGTCCGATTTCGTTTGTCGGCATTGCCGTCCCGTTCCTCGTCAAACAGAGCCTCGGCACATCGCGTCCGCTCGTCGTAATCCCGGGAACGTTCCTCGGCGGAGCCGTCTTCTGTATGATGTGCGACCTGATTGCGCGTATGGCGTTTGCACCGCTGGAGCTGTCCATCAGTACGGTCACATCGATCTTTGGTGCGCCGGTCGTCATTTTCATGATGCTGCGCCGGAAAAGGGGGTAAGAGAATATGAATGAATATTATTTTCATCTGGACCACCTAACGGTCGGCTATGATAAGAAGCCGCTGATCAAAGATATCTGCATCGGCATCGAAAAAGGCGAGATCGTTACGCTGATCGGACCGAACGGTTCCGGTAAATCAACGATTCTAAAAAGCATCACCCGCCAGTTAAAGCTGGTCGGCGGAAATGTGGAGTTTGACGGGAAAAACCTGCATGAGCTTTCGTTCCGCGAGTTGTCCACGAAGATGGCCGTTGTGCTGACGGAGCGCATGAAGCCGGAGCTGATGACCTGCCACGATATCGTGGCAACGGGCCGCTATCCGTACACCGGACGGCTCGGCATGCTGACCCGCGAGGATGAGGAGAAGGTCGAGAAGGCGATGCGCGCCGTTCATGCCGAAGAGCTCGGCGGCCGCGATTTCAACGCCATCAGCGACGGCCAGCGCCAGAGAGTGCTTCTTGCGCGTGCGATCTGTCAGGAGCCGGAGGTCATCATCCTCGACGAGCCGACTTCTTTCCTCGATATCCGCCACAAGCTGGAACTGCTCGCGATTCTGCGCCGCATGGCAAAGGAGAAGGGCATCACCGTCATCATGTCGCTGCATGAGATCGATCTGGCACAGAAAATTTCAGATAAGATCATCTGCGTCAAGGGCGATGCTATTTCCCATTTCGGCGCACCGGAGACAATTTTCCGCGAGGATATCATCCGCGAACTGTACGAGATTGACAATGGTTCGTTTGACCCGTGCTTCGGAAGCATCGAGCTGCCGCGGCCGGAGGGAACACCGCGCGTCTTTGTCCTCGCAGGCGGCGGAACGGGAATCCCGGTGTTCCGGAAACTGCAGAAGGAAAATGTCCCGTTTGCGGCAGGCGTCCTGTATACGAACGATATCGATTACCAGCTTGCCCGCATTCTGGCGATGGAGACGGTAACCGAAGCACCGTTCCAGGAGATCAGCGACGAGGCATTTGCCCGCCCTGCGAGCTGATGAAGAGCTGTGAACGTGTCATCGACACCGGCGTCCCGGTGGGCATGTGCAACCGCCGGATCGAAGAGCTGAGGGCAGAAGCAAAGCGGCTTGGAAAGCTGGCAGAGCAAAACAAAGAAAAATCCAATCAAAATCTCCTGTCTGGGAACGAAACAATCGTTTTCCGAACAGGAGATTTTCTTTTTGCAGCCATTGTAAAAACAGCAAAAGAACACGAAAAATGTAATATTAAATTGTACGAAAAATTCACACAATTCAAGTCAAAAACCAACAGAGATTGACACTTAAAAAGTCAAGTGCTTTGTAAAATCTTTTGGCGAAATAACGGTTTTCTCTGTTATGACCAAAACACGCGTTCTGATTTCGCGAGATTTAAACACATGCTTTCCACACCGTTTTTCGTGGATAATGTGGATAACTCGGTGTATAACTTGTTTTTAGGCATGTTTTCGGTGGTTAACTATGTGGATAACTTGTGGACGGTATGTTTATAAAATTGGCCCGTGTGGAAAAACCCCGGTTTCTTTGTGCAATTTCGACAAAAGAGGTTTTAAAGTTTTATACGACTGACATGAAAGGTTTTTCAGATTTCAGAAACTACGGAAAAACAGAAAAAAAGCAGGCAGTTCTCCGTACAATACGAAGAATGCCTGCTTTTGCTGTATTCTATTCGAAAGAAGCCATCAGTGGCTGATCAGATATTTCTCTACCGAAGTCACACAGTTCGCGCCGTCGGCGGCTGCCGTGATGATCTGACGGAGCTGCTTCGTGCGGACATCGCCTGCGGCGAACACGCCCGGCACGCTCGTCACACCGTCTTCGCCGGCTTTGATGTAGCCAGCCTCATCGGTTTCTACGGTGCCTGCGATCAGTGCGGAGACCGGAACGATGCCGACGGCAATAAACACGCCGTCTACCGTGATCATACCGGCTTCCCCTGCCTTTTTGTTCGTTACCTTCACGCCGGACACCATCTCGTTTCCCTCGATGGAATCCACAACCGTATCCCACACCATTTCCACATTCGGCAGTGCCAGCAGTGCATCCTGGAGAACACCGGCTGCCCGCAGTTCATCGCGGCGGTGGATCACGTAAACCTTTTTGCACGTTCTGGCAAGGAAAATCGCATCCTCCACGGCGACATCGCCGCCGCCGATAACGGCAACGGTTTTGTCTTTGAAAAATGCGCCGTCACACGTTGCACAGTAAGAGACGCCCATGCCGGAGAGTTCCTTTTCACCAGGTACATTTAACGCGCGGTGCTCCGCACCGGTTGCAAGAATGACCGTTCTGGCATGATACTCATTTTTTCTTGTGCGGACAATCTTGATCTCTTCGTCAAGAACAAGCTCCTTCACACGCTCGCGGGAAAATTCCGCGCCCATTTTTTCAGCGTGTGCGCGCAGCGTGCTTCCGAGATCCATGCCGCTGATGCCCGGAAGGCCGGGATAGTTGTCTACTTCATAGGTATTCAGCACCTGGCCGCCGCTTGCAAAGTTTGCCTCAATCGTAAGAGAGGAGAGCTTTGCGCGTTTCGCATAAATCGCGGCAGAAAGACCCGCCGGGCCGGAGCCGATGATGATAACGTCGTATAAGTTTTCCATAAAAATCCTCGTTTTCGTCTGTAGTAAGCTGCCATGCAGCCATTTTTCTGAAAGTATCGTTACGGAGCCGGTGTTTCGGACGGTTCCTGACTGTCGGAAACGGAAGATGAATCTTCCGCGGAAGTTTTTTGGGCTTCTTCTTCCGGCGCTTCCGGCTGGTTGTGAACCACCTTGATGCTGCGTACCAGCTTCAGATCGTTGTCGATGCCGATTTCAGTGTAGTCCAGCTTTTCGTCATCACTATAGAATGTGTAGAGTGTCAGGTTACTATTCTCTTTTTTTCCGTTTTTTCTGATTTGGCATCCCCTGCCTTCGCCAGAAAATCGCTCTCGGAAGTGCCGAGCGTGATGCCGTTTGTGATTGAAATCGGAATCTTTGTCGTATCGAGATCGCCGTACAGCGAAGTAACGAAACAGTTGCGTACTGTCGTCGCCTCCGCGCCGTAATTATGTACGGTGCAGTAAAGCTTCTGACCGCCCTTTTCCAGCGTGACGTAGCCGTATTTTCCGTTTAAAACGGCCGTATCGGACTCTTTCGTATTGACGGTCCAGTCGTGGTCCAGAAGTTCACTGACCGGAACGGGAAGATGATAGAGTACATCGTCAAAGCGGACGGTCCAGTCGTTGATTTCACTGCTGTCGGCTTCCGGTGCCTGGTAGGCCTCCACTTCCGGTGTTGTGGCATCGCTGACACCATCGAGCGCTTCTGCATCAGCCGTGGTCGTAAAGTTCTGCATATCGAGGGAATACAGAATTCCCGTTTCGTTATCGAAGCCGAGCGTGATCGTCTGGTACAGCCCGTACTCATACGTGAACTGCACAGAGGTATCGGCCTCATAACGGTCCTTTGGCACACCGTAGATGCTTTCCACATCCTCCATCAGCGACTGCTGCAGGGTGACGCCGTTCGGCAGGCCGACATAGATATTCTGGCCCTCAGCGGTCGAGGTATCGATGTGAATGCCTCCGATCAGGCATTCCGCCACTGGCTTTGCCGTGGTGTCCGGATTGGCAATATCGACGGTAATCTGGTTTCCGTCCTTTTCAAAGATTTCGCCCTCTGAGAAGGATTCCGGCTGAATTTCCTTTGCGTCGTCGCCGCTGTAGACCCAGCCAAGCGCTGTAAAATCCGCGTAGGATTCCGGAATTTCGTATGTATCGCCCCAGATGGCAAGCTGAAAACTGTTCAGGTTCTTCGAGAGATCCACATCGTATTCCGGAATCTCATCGGAATCGCCGGAGGCCGCCAGATTGTCTTTGGGGTCGTCATCGTCGGTACTCTGACTGATGGTTGTGATCGGAATCGTTTCTGTTTTCTTTCCGCAGCCGCTCGTTCCCATGAGGAAAGCGGCAAATACTGCTGTTAAAACCCAACGGTATTTTTTCATCCAAACCTCCTCATAATAAATGGTTAAAAATATTTGAAAGTTACTTCATGTAAGTAACGATATCAGTTCCCCCTATTCTATCACATTCCGCTTCGTTTTCCAATGTCTGAAGCGGATTTGAGAAAAATGGTTTTTCAAAAGCGCGGTACGGAATACATATTTAGTAAGGAACTGGAAAGGGCAGAAGTCTGGGAGGAGGCTGTGTATGCGTTTTACAAAAATGCAGGGCTGCGGAAATGATTATATCTATGTAAATGCCATGGAGGAGCGGGTGGAGAGTCCGGGACGGCTGGCAAAAGCGGTAAGTGACCGCCATTTCGGCATCGGCGCGGACGGACTGATTCTGATCGGGGCATCCAAAACAGCAGATTTTTCGATGGAAATGTACAACGCCGACGGCTCGAAGGGCGCGATGTGCGGCAACGGCATCCGCTGTGTGGGAAAATACGTGTACGAGCATGGGATGACGAGAAAAACGACGCTGACTATCGAAACCGTCAGCGGAAACCGTGTGATTCATCTGCAGACGGGGGAGAATCCGAATGAGATCTGTCAGGTGACAGTGGAGATGGGAACGCCGGAATTCCGCGCCGCACAGATCCCCGTTGTTTCTCTGGGGGAATATGTGCTGGAGCATAAAATTACCGTGTGCGGGGAAAATTATACGATGACCTGCCTTTCGATGGGAAATCCGCATGCGGTGATTCCGGTGGAAGATGTGGAAAAAATATCCATTGCAAAGACCGGTTCCGCTTTTGAACACCTTTCCTGCTTCCCGGACCGTATCAATACAGAGTTTATTCAGATTTTAGATCAACACACAATAAAAATGAGAGTCTGGGAACGTGGGAGCGGTGAAACGCTGTCCTGCGGAACGGGAGCGTGTGCGGCAGCCGTCGCGGCGATGCTTTCCGGCTGTGTTTCGGAGGGAGAAACTGCCGTAGAACTGCGCGGCGGCAGGCTTTTCGTTACATGGGACCGGACGAAAAATAAGGTCCTTCTGACCGGCCCGGCCGAGACCGTTTTTGAAGGAACGCTTGCAGAATGAATTTGAAAAATGCAGATTTCTGTCTGCACGAAAGAGCAGTATGCAATATTCTGAAAATAAAAACTTACAGGAAAATTTTCTTTTCAAAAAAACATGCTACAATATGTGGTGCCCGCTAAATGGGGGACACTTTGTTTTTTCAAAAGAAACATCGTCCGTGCCGTAAATAAATCCGCACAGAGAATCCTGTATACCTTCTCACAGCAGGAGATTGACTTTATCTGTAAGTTCGCAACCGAGCACGTATATTCCCTTGGAAAGACCGAAATTCCGATCAGCGATATGCACAATATCGTGGAGGGAGCACTCGAAAAAGTAAACCCGGCTGTGGCAAAAAGCTACCGCGATTACCGCAATTACAAAACTGATTTTATCCATATGATGGACGAGGTCTACACGAAGAGCCAGTCCATCCGCTACATCGGCGACAAGAGCAATGCCAACACCGACAGCGCCCTCGTTGCAACGAAGCGAAGCCTGATTTTCAACGAGCTGAACAAAGAGCTGTACCGCAAGTTCTTCATGAACCGCAACGAGCTGCAGGCCTGTAAGGACGGTTACATCTACATTCACGACCAGTCTGCACGTCTCGATACCATGAACTGCTGTCTGTTCGATGTCGGAAACGTTTTAAAAGGCGGTTTCGAGATGGGAAATGTCTGGTACAACGAGCCGAAGACACTCGACACCGTTCATTTGATGTCATGGGCGATATCGTCCTCAGCACCGCTGCACAGCAGTACGGCGGCTTTACCGTGCCGGAGGTGGACAAGATCCTTGCTCCGTACGCACAGAAGAGCTACGATTACATACGTAAAAGAAGTTCCTGAAATATACCGACCATCCTGGGAGGGCGTGCAAGGAAAAGCCATCGAGTATGCGATCGACAAAGTAAGAAGAGAGTGCGATCAGGGATGGCAGGGAATTGAGTATAAACTGAACACTGTTGGATCTTCCCGCGGTGATTATCCGTTCGTTACCGTGACCCTCGGCCTTGGAACGAGCATGTTCGGAAGAAGATGATTTCCATCTCCCTTCTCGAGCGTCCACAAAAACGGACAGGGCAAGAAAGGCCCAACAAAAAGCCGGTGCTCTTCCCGAAAATCGTCTTCTTATATGACAAGGCAATTCACGGAGAGGGCGGCATCGCAGAAGACGTCTTTGAAGCAGGACTGGAGTGTTCCTCTAAGACCATGTACCCGGACTGGCTGTCCATGAGCGGAGAGGGCTACATCGCCGAGATGTACAAAAATACAAGAGAGTCATCAGCCCGATGGGATGCCGTGCTTTTCTTAGTCCGTGGTATGAGCGTGGCGGCATGGAACCGGCAGATGAGAACGACAAACCGGTCTTTGTCGGACGTTTCAACATCGGAGCCGTTTCCCTTCATCTTCCGATGATCCTGGCAAAATCCCGTTCCGAGAACCGCGATTTCCACGAAGTGCTCGACTTCTACCTCGAGATGATCCGCGATCTGCACAAACGGACCTACGATTACCTCGGCGAGATGCGTGCATCCACGAACCCGCTGGCTTACTGTGAGGGTGGTTTCTACGGTGGACATCTGAAAACCGTCCGACAAGATCCGCCCGCTGTTAAAGCCGATGACCGCATCGTTCGGTATCACGGCGCTGAACGAGCTGCAGGAGCTTTACAACGGAAAATCTCTTGTTGAGGACGGACAGTTCGCACTCGACACGCTGAAATATATCAACGACAAGGTTGCCGAGTTTAAGAAAGAGGACGGCATCCTCTATGCGATCTACGGCACACCGGCAGAATCCCCTGTGCGGCCTGCAGATAGAGCAGTTCCGCAAACAGTACGGTATCGTCCGCAACGTTTCCGGACCGCCCGTATGTGAGCAACAGTTTCCACTGCCACGTAACCGAGGATATTACCCCGATCCAGAAACAGGATCTGGAGGGTCGTTTCTGGGAGCTTTGCAATGGCGGTAAGATCCAGTACGTGCGCTATCCGGTCGGCTACAACAAAGGCGCGATCAAGACACTGATCGAGCGTGCGATGGAGCTTGGCTACTACGAGGGCGTCAACCTGTCCCTGGCTTACTGCGATGACTGCGGCCACCAGGAACTCGACATGGATGTCTGCCCGGTCTGCGGTTCCAAGAACCTGACAAAGATCGACCGTATGAACGGCTATCTTTCCTACAGCCGTGTCCATGGCGACACACGTCTGAATGAAGCAAAGATGGCGGAAATTGCAGAGAGAAAATCGATGTAAAATCATTGCGATATTTGTAATACGATAAAGAACGAAATCCCCTCAGCGGGAAATCCATTCGGTTTGGATTTTCCGCAGGGGATTTTAGATAGTTCGGCAATTATTCTTCGATATCGCGGGTGATGTTGCGTACCCAGACGTATTTTTTATAATGAAGATAAACCGCAGGCAGTTTCACGATCTCATCGAGGTTTACGATACAGTAGACAACCATGACCGGCAGCTTCAGCCAGAACTCGGCGAGGAAACCAAGCGGTACGGAAAAGCACCACATTGCGCCAAGATTTCCCTTCATATCGAATTTCGCATCGCCGCCGGCACAGAAGATGCCGTCCAGCACTGTGGTGTTGACCGACTGTGCCATCAAGTTCAGACCGCAGAAGAGAAGCATGTACTGTAGGTAATCTGCTGCGGTATCGGTCAGCGGGCGAAGTGGACGATGGCCGGGGAATCAGCATGAGAAGACCGCCGGTCACAACGCCGATGGCAATTGCAAGATGGCGTCAGCGGCCGCCGTATTCGCGTGCTTTCTCGAGTTCATCTCGCACCGAGCAGGTTTCCGATCAGAACACGGGCACCACCACTCACACCGCGGATCAGGCAGGAGAGGAGGCTCTTTGCAATCGTCGTAATCGAGTTTGCGGCAACCGCATCGCTTCCCATATGTCCCATGATGACGGAATACAGAACGTAAGCAATTCCCCAGACGAGGGAGGCCGCAAGCACGGGAAGCGTGTAGCGCCAGAAGTCTTCTGAAAGTATTTTCCCTGCGGAAGAGAAGAGGCGGTTCCAGAGAATCCGTACACGCTCCGGTTTCTTTGTCTCGAGATAAGCCCAGATCAGTTCCACAACGCGGGCAGCTACCGTTGCATAAGCTGCTCCGCGGATCCCAAGTGCCGGAGCACCGCAAAGACCGTAGATGAGGATGGCATTTAAAATGATGTTCAGTACAACCGCAGTGGAACTGATGCGGGAGCTGACTGCTGCATGACCGGTGTTTTTCAGCAGGATCAGATAGACCTGCGAGATACCGCAGAGTACGTAGGAGAGTGCAACGGCGCGCAGATACTGGCTTCCGCTTGCAACGAGGGCTGCATCGTTCGTAAAGATGCGCATCAGTATTTCGGGACAGAAACCGGCAAGGATGGTAAACAGGCCGGAGAACAGCAGGTTGGTGCGAAGTGCGATCGGAATCACTTTTTCGATCGAAGCCGCATCCCGTTTCCCCAGTACTGCGCCGCCATAATACCGGCACCCGCCGCGATGCCTGAGATAAAAAGGCTCAGAACAAACTGCACCTGCCCGGCCAGCGAAACCGCCGACAGCGAGGTCTGGTCAATCCATCCCAGCATGATTGCGTCCGTCGCGCTGACGAGAGCCAGCATAAAGTTCTGAATCGCAATCGGGAGGACGAGGAGCTTTAATTTCTGGTAAAACTCATCCTTGAAATTCATTCGTGTTTTCATAAAAATTCCCCCAAAGTATAAATAGTAGTTTTGCTGTATTATAGCGGAAAGAAAATGGAAAAACAATGGCTAAAACAAGCTATTTTCTGGTCATTTTTGACATTCCCTGTATAATATAGAAGAAAAAGAACTTTTCCGGTGCCCGTGTCCGGTACGCCGGAAAGCGGAGAAGAAGTTTGATCAGAAAATCAGGTTTCCTTCAGCAGAAACTCCAGGATTTCTGCTATCAGAATAAATATGCCGGCAGCGGCTGTCTTTATAAAATCCAGAAATCCATGCAGGAGCTGGAGAAGCTTTTGAAAAAGAAAGATAAGAAACGGAAGTAGGTTCGGCTGCCATTGGAGCCGTCATCGAAACAAACGGAAATATACGAAAAAATTGTGAAATTTAATAGAATTATAAGACCTGTTTTCGCTGTTTTTAACAAAAGTAAAGAAACAGTGAAAAAAAGGTTGCTTTTTTCGGCAGAATCCTTTATAATCTTATTTGTGTTCAGCGAGTGGATCATCCAATGAAACACAGAAAAACAAAAAGTAAGCGCCTTTAGCTCAGTTGGTAGAGCAGTAGACTCTTAATCTATTTGTCCAGGGTTCGAATCCCTGAAGGCGCATCGAAAGCACTGTTTTTGCAGACCTGAGAGCTGCGGGGACGGTGTTTTTTCTTGTTTTACGCACAAAAAAACGACAGCGGAGAGATCTTAAAAAATAGATCTTTTCACTGTCGGTTTTGCATTCCAAGTAAAAAATGTCAATAGTTCTTCAGCTCGCTCGCCGAATCAATAATAATCTGGCAGCCCGGCTGAACATTTTTCAGAATCGTAATCATCTGGTCTTCCGGAACAGAAATGCATCCGCCGGGAAATTCCAGGCTTTCGGCGTTGTCTTCGTCGTGACGAACTGATTGTAGTATCTGGAATTTACATCATCGACCCAGTAATACGTATCATCCACCTGGGTATAGGAAAGTTCCGTTCCGGGATTCGGGAGAATGCCGAAGGCATACGTAAAGCTGAACTGTCCGCGCGGTGTTTTGCGGTTCCATTCGGTAGTTTCGCCTACACCGCCGTATCCGACATAGCCGCTTGTACAAAGATCCTCGTTCCAGGTGCCGTCCGCATCTTTCGTTACCATGGCCACTGTCGCACTGGTGCCGCCAGAACTTTTCTTTTCATTTTCAAATCCCCCCTTACATGCAGAAATGTTTTTACAGAAACCGTGCCTCCATCTTACAGATCGGGTTTCCAATTGAGGAAAACTTCTCCTCATATTCCGTCATTACATTTCCTTCTGAGAGAACCACATCGTGGTGCAGATCGTATGTGAATGCAGTGAGTTCCCATCCCTCTGCATTTTTCATCTCCTCAAGAGAGAAGTCAAACAGATCTTTATTATCGGTTTTGAATTCCAGTGTGCCGTCCTTCTTTAAAATCTTCTCGTACCGTGCAAGAAACTCATGCGATGTCAGTCTCCGTTTCGCATGGCGGTCTTTCGGCCACGGATCAGAGAAGTTAAGGTAAATGCGGTCTACTTCGCCCTCTGCGAATACTTCCGGAAGCTGGCGTGCATCCATGCGGATAAAGAACAGGTTTTTGATGTTCCGTCTCCAATTTTTCCCGTTTCTGTACTGCGCGGAGCAGTACGCTGTCGTACATCTCAATACCAATGTAGTTGATCTCCGGATGCAGAACCGCCATATCCATCAAAAAGCGGCCCTTTCCCATACCGACCTCAATATGAATCGGATTTTCATTTCCAAAAATTTCAGCCCACCGTCCCCGGCAGCTCTCCGGCTCCTGCACAACGAACGGACAGGAAGCAATCACATCTTTTGATCCTCTGATATTTCTAAGGCGCATATGCGTAAAATTCCTTTCTTAAGTGATAAATATTAGAATAAAAGCCAATCATATCTAGTATATCATAGCTCCCGAAAAAAGCAAAACAGAAAAATCCCGTTTTCAAATTTTCGAAGTTTTCAAAATACTGTATACAATATCAACCTGCACATAGCATTTCTTATCAGCAATATGACAATCGGATTGGATCCATATCGAAATCATATGAGGGACCATCTTTTGGCTATTGAGATTGGAAGAAAAAATATGACCCATTGTCTATTTTTAATTAAAAAGTCGATCGAAATCCCACTTTTTTTACGATTTCAATATGTCAACTTTGGAAAAAAAGGTGTAGAATACTAACAGCAAAGATGCAGGAGTTTCTCCTGTACTTTTTGCCCTGTATATCAAAATTGGTCAGTGGACCAGATTTTTGTTATGCAAATATCATAAGGAGGGAAAGCGATGCTATGGAATCTGTAATTAACAAACTTGCAGAGATCGAAACGGCTGCTACTAAGATTATGCAGGCTGCCGAGAATCAGAAGAAGCTCCAGGATGAGCAGCAGGAAGAGCGGATTGCAAAATTCGATGCAGATCTGGAAGCGGAAACGGCAAAGCGGATTGAAGAGATTACAACGAAACTTCATTCTACTACAGATGCGGATCAGAAAAAAGCAGCGGGACTCTGCCGCCGAACTTCTATCTTCACTGGACGCTTATTACGAACAGAATCACGGAACACTGTCCACGCAGATTTACGAAAACATTATAAGGAAGTGAAACGATGAGCGGTCTATTATCCTACAGCGGCCTTACCACAAAGATAAGAGCCATGCAGAGCCATCTTTTAAACGACCAGAATTTTCGGGAAATCGTGGAACTGGAGAGTGTACCGCAGGCAGTTTCTTACCTCAAGCAGCATAAAGGCTATGAGGATCTGTTTGAGGGCTACAACGAAGCTGACCTTCACCGGGGTCAGATCGAGAAAATGCTGCGCCTGACGGTGTACCGGGATTTTTCCAAGCTGTACCGTTTTGCAAATGTGGAGCAGAGAAAGTTTCTTGCGCTCTACTTTAAACGATACGAAGTGTCCGTTATCAAAGAATGCCTGAACACGGTATTTGATCACCGTGATGTGGTATTGAACCTGTCCATATTCGACGAGTTCTTTAACAAGCATTCCCAGCTGGACATCAATCTTCTGGCGTCCTCCAGGACGATCGAAGAACTGATTGCGAACCTGAAAGGGACAGAATATTATGCCCCGTTGTCGCAGCTCGCGGATATCGAGCGTCCGACCCTGTTCGACTATGAGATGACCCTGGATCTGTATTACTTTGCACAGATGTGGAAAGACAGATCAAAAGTAGTGACAAAGCGGGATCTGGAAGAGCTGACCGCTGCATGGGGAAGCAAGTTTGACATGCTGAACCTTCAGTGGATCTACCGTTCCAAACGCTATTATCACATGACCAGCGCACAAATCTACGCCCTGCTGATTCCGGTTCATCACCGGCTGAAAAAGGATGTGGTAAAGGCACTGGTAGAAGCCGAGAATATGAGTGCATTTTCCCAGCTGCTGGAACAAACCTATTATGCGAAACGGTATGATTCCTTCAAGGTCGATACGCTGGAATCCATGTATGCAGCCATTATGAAGCACATACTTTCCAGTGAATCCAGACAGGATCCTTATTCCGTTGCCACAATATACTCATACCTCTATCACAAAGAGCACGAGGTAAACCGGCTTATTATTGCACTCGAGTGCGTACGTTACCGTATCAGCGCTGACGAGGCAATGCAGCATATCGCAAAAACTTAATACACGGGGAGGTGTACTCATTGATTGTCAAGATGAAATTTTTGAGCATCACCGGGCCGAAAGCCGACATTGACCGTGTGGTCAACACTTATCTCTCAAAATATGAGATACATCTGGAAAACGCTCTGACAGAGCTGTCTACGATGCAGAATATCACACCGTATATCCAGATCAACCCATACAAAGAGACCTTAAAACAGGCGGAAGATTTTACAGCACTTCTGCCGGAAGACAAGCGTACCACCACGAAAAAGACTTTCCCTGGAAGATGCCATCAACTGTGTCCATGGTTTGGATCACACCTTGGCCAGTTGAACCAGGAGCGTACAGAACTGGAAGCAAAAAAGAAAGACTTGATGGAAAAAGCACAGAAAATCGAGCCGTTCCAGGATCTGCACTGCAATCTTTCCTCCATTCTGGATTTCCACTTTATTAAATTCAGATTCGGAAAGATCACAAAAAGAGTATTACAACAAATTTGAGAGCTACTGCTATGAGAACAGCGATACGGTATTCTACCGCTGCCATTCCGATGAGCAGTATGTATGGGGCATTTACTTCTGCCCAAGAGATCAGGTCACGAAAGTGGACGCCGTATTCTCATCCCTGCACTTCGAAAGAATCTACGTTCCGGACGAGTACAGCGGAACGCCGGAGGATGCTTACGCAGCACTTCAGGCAGAAATCAAAAGACAGACGATGCACTCAGCGAGTGCTCACGGAAACTGGCAAAATGCCTTTCGGATTCCGCAGAGGATCTGGTTGCAGCAAAAGAGCAGCTAGAGCAGCTCTCCGGCAACTTTGATGTCCGTCGCCTGGCAGCCTGCACGAAATCCAAGAAGGAAACCTTCTATATTCTGTGCGGCTGGATGTCGGAAAAAAGATGCCGATTCCTTCCAGAAGGACATCGAAAATGACACAAATCTCTTCTGCTTCATCGAGGATGATGCAAACAACGTTCTGCGTCAGCCGCCGACAAAGCTGAAAAATCCGAAAATCTTCCGTCCGTTTGAGATGTACGTGAAGATGTACGGACTGCCAAATTACAATGAAATTGACCCTACGATTATCGTAGGACTCACCTATGCCTTTATTTTCGGAATCATGTTTGCCGATGTAGGACAGGGATTGTGTCTGCTGATTGGCGGCGCACTGCTGTACCACTACAAGAAGATGGATCTGGCAGCGATCATGAGTACCTGCGCGGTATTCTCTGTGATCTTCGGATTCTTGTTCGGCAGCTTCTTCGGATTTGAGAATGTCATACCGGCCCTCTGGCTGCATCCGAAGGAAGCGATGACAACGCTTCCGTTCATCGGTTCGATGAACACCGTATTTGTCGCAGCGGTTGCATTTGGTATGTTCATGATTCTGACAGGAATGGTTCTGCATATGATCAATGCAGCAAGAAACCATAAGCTCGGCGAGCTTCTGTTCAGCCAGAACTCCCTGGCAGGCTTCATTTTCTACGGAGCCCTTGCCGTTACACTCGTTCTCCTGTTCAGCGGCCATAAAGCTCCGGCTGTCGGCGTGATGGTAGTCATGTTCGGTATTCCGCTTCTTGCGATCTTCTTAAAAGAGCCACTGGAGCGTATGGTAGAGAAGAAGGGCAATGCATTTCCGGAGACCGGAAAGGGAATGTTCTTTGTACAGGCATTCTTCGAACTCTTCGATGTGCTTTTGAGCTACTTCTCCAACACAATTTCCTTTGTCCGTGTCGGCGCATATGCAGTCAGCCATGCGGCTATGATGGAGGTTGTCCTGATGCTCGGCGGAGCAACAGGCGGCGGCAGCATCAGCTGGCCGGTTATTGTTCTCGGAAATGTCTTCGTTGCCTGCCTTGAGGCACTGCTGGTAGCGATCCAGGTACTGCGTCTGGAGTATTACGAGATGTTCAGCCGGTTCTATGAAGGAGACGGAAAACCGTTTGTTCCGTTTTTGAAAAAAGGCGAGAAATAAAAGAGGATTCAGAGCCATGCAAAATGGAAGCGAATATGGCGGGAAGCTGTATCGGGAAAAAAGTGAAAATGGCTCCGGATCGCAGCAAAGAGTAAATTTAATGAATTAACTTCAGGAGGAAAACTATTATGAACTCAGCATTTGTACAGGTACTTACTGCAATCGCAATGGTATTAACCATTGTTGTTCCTATGACTTATTACTTCAAAGGTGAGCACAACAAAAATCGTTACAAAAAATCTCTGGCAGCCAATGTAAGCGGCTTCTTCGGCCTTCTGCTGATCGCAACCGTTGTTTCCTTCGCAGGCGCAACAACTGCATCTGCTGCAACAGAAGCAGGCGCTGGTTCTTGGTTACATCGGTGCAGCTCTTGTTACAGGTATTTCCGGTCTTGGTTCCGGTATCGCCGTTGCATCTTCCGCAAGCGCAGCTCTTGGAGCAATCAGCGAAGACGGCAGCATCTTTGGTAAATCCATGATCTTCGTAGCTATGGCCGAAGGTATCGCTCTGTATGGTCTGATCATCTCCTTCATGATTCTTGGTAAACTTTGATTCCAAAACCGGAAGGTATTGATCTTCACCTTAAGTTGGAGGAATCATAAATGAAAATGTTCTTGATCAGTGATAACGTAGACACTCAGACGGGCATGCGCCTGGCCGGAGTGGAAGGCGTTGTCGTTCATGAGCGCGAGGAGCTTTATGATACACTGCAGAAAACACTGGCAGACAAAGAGATCGGAATTATTCTCCTTACAGAAAAGTTCGGGAAGGAATTCCCGGACATTCTGGAGGATGTCCGCCTCAACCATAAGTCTTCCGCTGCTCATTGAAATTCCGGACCGTCACGGTACCGGAAGAGCGCCGGACTTTATCACTTCCTTTGTAAATGAATCTATTGGATTAAAACTGTAAGAATGCCCTGGAGGTGACACACATTGACTACTGAGGAAAAACTTCAGAATTTTTATAATCATTCCCTGGACAGTGCAAACCGTGAAGCAGAACGTGTGATCGGCGATCACCAGAAAGCTCTGGATAAGATCTTCGAGGAGCATAAAGCAACCGCAAGACGTCAGGCAGAAGAAGAAGTTGCTGCCGAGACCGAGAAAGCAAAACGTGATGTCAATAAGACACTGTCTGCGGATCAGCTTCATATCAGACGAAAGCTGTCCCGTAAAAATCTGGAATTAAAAAGAAAAACTGTTTAAAGAAGTTCGTGAAAAACTTACCGCTTATAAAAAGGATCCATCCTATGAGGAGTATCTGGAGCGCAAAATCCGCGAAGCCGTTACATTTGCCGGAAACGACAAGCTGACCTTATATCTGGAGCCGTCAGACGAAGCTCATAAGGCTTCCCTGGAGCAGAAACTCTCCGTAACCCTTACCATTTCGGCCATGCCGTTCCTTGGCGGCGTGCGCGCGGTCATTCCGGAGAAAAATATTCTGATCGATAATTCCTTCGAGACCCTTCTGAACGAAGAGCGGGAGAATTTCATCTTTCACGGAGGTGTAGAGCATGAATAAAACCGGAGTTATCTATGGAATCAACGGTCCGGTCGTATATCTGAAAGGAAACACCGGATTTAAAATGTCCGAGATGGTTTACGTTGGTAAAGAACGTCTGGTCGGCGAGGTTATTGCCCTGACAAAGGATACCACCACAGTACAGGTTTTCGAGGAAACCACAGGACTGAAACCAGGCGAAACAGTTACCGCATCCGGAGATGCCCTCTCTGTTACATTGGGACCTGGAATCCTGAACAACATTTTTGACGGTATTGAGCGTCCGCTGTCCGAGATTGCAAAAGCAGTCCGGTAAATACATCAGCCGCGGCCTTACCGTAGATTCTCTGGATACAGAGAAAAATGGGATGTCCATGTAACTGTTTCAGGAAGGCGAAGAGCTGATGGGCGGCGCAATCATTGCAGAGACACAGGAGACCCGTTCCATCGTACACAAATCGATGGTTCCGCCGGATGTCAACGGCACGGTTATCTGGGCTGCCAAAGACGGAAAGTACACCATCCTTGATCCGATTGTAAAACTGAAACTGGAAGACGGCACCGAAAAAGAGATCACACTGGCACAGAAATGGCCGATCCGTGTACCGCGTCCAACCCTGAAAAGATATCCGGCATCCGTTCCGCTGATCACAGGACAGCGTATCCTGGATACGATGTTCCCGATCGCAAAAGGCGGCACAGCAGCCATCCCTGGCGGATTCGGTACCGGTAAGACCATGACCCAGCACGCGATCGCAAAATGGTCTGATGCAGATCTGATCGTTTATATCGGCTGCGGTGAGCGAGGAAACGAGATGACGCAGGTTCTGGAGGAGTTCCAGGAACTGATCGACCCGAAGAGCGGCAACCCGCTGATGGATCGTACCACCCTGATCGCCAACACATCCAACATGCCTGTTGCAGCCCGTGAGGCATCTCTGTATTCCGGTGTGACCCTTGCTGAGTATTACCGCGATATGGGCTATGATGTAGCCATCATGGCAGACTCCACTTCCCGTTGGGCAGAAGCTCTCCGTGAGCTGTCAGGACGTCTGGAGGAAATGCCTGCAGAGGAAGGTTTCCCGGCATATCTGGCATCCCGTCTGTCCGCTTTCTATGAGCGTGCCGGCATGATGCAGACCCTTTGCGGCGCAGAGGGAAGCGTATCCATCATCGGAGCTGTATCTCCGCAGGGCGGTGACTTCTCCGAGCCGGTTACACAGAACACCAAGCGTTTCGTCCGCTGCTTCTGGGGACTGGATAAATCCCTGGCTTATGCCCGTCATTTCCCGGCTATCCACTGGCTCACCAGCTACAGTGAATACCTGCAGGATCTGTCGCCGTGGTACAAAGATCACGTAAACAAAAACTTTGTAGATATGCGGAACCAGTTAATGGGAATCCTGAACTCCGAGAGCTCCCTGATGGAAATTGTAAAACTGATCGGTAGCGATGTTCTTCCGGATGATCAGAAGCTGACCCTGGAAATTGCCAGAGTTATTCGTCTGGGCTTCCTGCAGCAGAACGCATTCCATCCGGATGACACCTGCGTATCTCTGGAAAAACAGTACAAGATGATGGAAGTTATTCTTTATCTGTACAAGAAATCCAAAGCGCTCGTGACGATGGGCATGCCAATGTCCGTACTGAAAGAGGACAAGATCTTCGACCGCGTCGTTTCTATTAAATACGATGTACCGAATGATCGTCTGGATCTGTTTGACACATACAAAAAGATATCGACACCTTCTACGATAAGGTACTCGAGAAGAATGGTTAAGGAGGGAATTCATCATGGCAATTGAATATTTAGGCCTTAGTGAGGTCAATGGCCCTCTGGTTGTTCTGGAAGGTGTAAAAAATGCTTCCTACGAGGAAATCGTAGAATTTACCGTAGACGGCAATGAGAAAAACTGGGACGTATCGTTGCTGTATACGAAGACAAAGCCGTTATTCAGGTATTTGAGGGAACTTCGAGCATGTCTCTTACCAATACCCATACCCGTCTGACCGGACATCCGATGGAAATCGGACTTTCCGAAGAAATCCTTGGACGTACCTTCGACGGTATCGGAAAACCGATCGACCGCATGGGACCAATTGACGCAGAGGTAAGAAGAAACGTCAACGGCCTGCCGCTGAACCCGGTTACCCGTAAATACCCAAGAAACTATATCCATACCGGTATTTCTGCAATCGACGGTCTGACCACCCTGATTCGTGGACAGAAGCTGCCGATCTTCTCCGGAAACGGACTTCCGCACGACCAGCTGGCAGCACAGATCGTACAGCAGGCATCCCTTGGAGATTCTGATGAGAAATTTGCAATCGTTTTCGCAGCTATGGGTGTTAAATACGATGTTGCAGAATTCTTCCGCAATACTTTCGAAGAAAGCGGTGTTTCTGATCACGTTGTTATGTTCCTGAACCTGGCAAACGACCCGGTTGTAGAGCGTCTGATCACCCCGAAGGTAGCACTGACAGCGGCAGAGTACCTGGCATTCGAGAAGGGCATGCACATCCTGGTTATCTTAACCGATATGACCTCCTTCTCCGAGGCAATGCGCGAAGTTTCCTCCTCAAAAGGTGAGATTCCTTCCCGTAAAGGTTATCCTGGATACCTGTACAGTGAACTGGCTACGCTGTATGAGCGCGCCGGAATCGTACAGGGCGTAGAGGGATCCGTAACCCAGATCCCGATTCTGACCATGCCAAACGACGATATCACCCACCCGATCCCTGACCTTACCGGTTATATCACCGAAGGTCAGATCGTTCTGGACAGACAGCTTCATGGACAGGCAATCTATCCGCCTATTAACGTGCTGCCATCTCTTTCCCGTCTGATGAAGGACGGTATTGGTGAGGGCTATACAAGAGAAGACCACCAGGATGTTGCCAACCAGTTGTTCTCCTGCTATGCAAAGGTAGGAGATGCGCGTTCCCTGGCATCCGTTATCGGTGAGGATGAGCTTTCTCCGATCGATAAACAGTACCTGGTATTCGGTAATGAATTCGAGCATGAATTCATCGGCCAGGGAATGGATGAAAACCGTTCCATGGAAGATACGCTGAATAAGGCATGGGAGCTTCTTGGACTGCTTCCGAGAGAAGAGCTCGACCGTGTCAACACCAAGGTTCTGGATCAGTATTATCATCCGACCACCATTGATGCAGTAGCAAAAAGCAAAGGCGGAAGCCGATGCCATGAATGAGTAAGCGAGAGGAGTGAGATCGGAATGGACCCGAATACCTTTCCTACCAAGGGAAACCTGATTCTTGCAAAGAACTCTCTGAAACTTGCCCACATGGGTTACGAGCTGATGGACAAGAAGCGGAATATTCTGATCCGCGAGCTCATGGGCCTGATCGATGAGGCAAAAGGACATTCAGCGTCAGATCGATGTGACATTCCGCGAAGGCTTATGCGGCACTGCAGATTGCGAACATGGAAATCGGTATCACCAACGTACAGACCGTGTCCTATACCGTTCCGGTGGAGGAATCTATCCGGATCAAGACAAGGAGTATCATGGGCGTGGAAATTCCGCTGGTAGAGGCTGATCCGTCCGGACAGGCCCCGACGTATGCTTACTACAGCACGAAGGAGTCCCTGGATCAGGCAAGACAGGCCTTTGAAAAAGTAAAAGACCTGACCTTAAACCTTTCCATGATTGAGAACTCGGCGTACCGCCTTGCTGCGGCAATCAAGAAAACACAGAAGCGTGCCAACGCGCTGAAGAACATCACGATTCCGCATTACACCCAGCTGTCCAAGGATATCGCGGACGCACTGGAGGAGAAGGAGCGCGAGGAGTTCACACGACTGAAGGTCATCAAACAGAGAAAGAACAAGGCAAGCTGATAAGGCTTTCCCGGAATAGAGATGAAAAACCCGCTTGGGCCGCGAAGAGATTTGCGGTGCCGGGCGGGTTTTTATGTGTCATGCAAAAAATATGTTTTTGGCTGCACTTTTTGTGCAAAAATTTTATAAAAATTTTCTATCTTTTTAAAACGGTCTTTGCTATAATACGTAAGGCGATTGTAAAGAAAAGTTAAGATTTTGTAAGCTGTAATGCTTTTTGGAGGTAGGAAGATGAAACACAAGAAACAGAAAAAAACGAAAAAAAGCAGGGCGCATTCTGCTGGCTGTGTTTGCAGTGTTGATCGGAACGCTTGGCGTGCTGCTGTTTACGTCCGAGCGCTGGATGCGGAAAACATGGCCGAATCTGAGCATGGAAGAGCTTGTTTACCAGTTAAAGGCCCCGATTGCCGGAACCAGCCACGATCTTCTGATGAGTTATGTCTGCTCAAGTGCGCTGATC